>Ga0066836_10000705_pt1 | contig 16698 bp, 12 predicted proteins | sample ETNtaG_18_FD_71568 | JGI IMG/M metagenome (GOLD analysis project Ga0066836, IMG submission 71568) | Marine microbial and viral communities from oxygen minimum zone, Eastern Pacific Ocean - ETNP201302SV91 | ecosystem: Environmental > Aquatic > Marine > Oceanic | place: Pacific Ocean: Eastern... | reverse complement strand
GACATTGTAGCAACTTTCATAAATCCCACTGCGGGAAACGATCGCAAATTGCGCGATTACATACAGGATTACACCAGCGATCTTTTCACCAAAAAGGAGCGTGATCTTTTTTATCGACTGGAAAACCGTGAGCGTTTCGTGAAGCAACACCTAAAGAGGCTCAAGCCGGTTGCCATGTCGCTGCGCCACTCGTTTGGACCACCGTACGAGCCAGGCGTGCCGGTCACGACTGTCAAACTGCGAGGCGAGTACGACAACCACGGGCCGGTTGTGAAGGCTGGTTTTCCGGGCATCTTCACCGGCCACGACAAACCGGCGGCTATACGGCTTGATCCGTTCAAGCGCTGGCCGACGCGCAGTCGGCGCATGGCCCTGGCCAAGTGGATCGCCAGCGCGGACAACCCGCTCACCGCGCGTGTGATGATGAATCGTCTTTGGGTTGGCCACTTCGGCCGCGGCATTGTCAAGACGCCGAGCGACTTTGGGAAGCTTAGCGGGGGCGCGACGCATCCGGAGTTGCTCGACTGGCTGGCCAGGCGTTTTGTCGACAGTGGCTGGAGCCTCAAGGCTATGCACCGGATCATCGTTACCTCAAGCACCTACCGACAGTCGTCGCTGGTGGAGAATCATACGGCTACAACAGTCGATCCGATGAATGACCTATGGTGGAGCTACGAACAACGCCGACTCGACGCCGAGGCGATCCGCGACAGCGTGCTGGCGGTGAGCGGCCGGTTGAATCCGGAACTGTACGGCCTGCCGATCTTCCCGCCGTTGCCGGGCGACATCGCCGAGACGGTAAAGTATTCCGAGAACAAGTGGGACACCCAACTCGACCACGCCGGCCGCAAGCGCAGCATTTACATTTACCAGCAACGCACGCTGAACATGCCGTTCATGCAGGCGTTTGACTCAACCGTGTGCGACGAGTCGCGACCGCGCCGGCGCACCTCCATCACGCCGCTGCAGGCGTTGTCGCTATTCAACGGCGATTTTGTGAATGAGGAAGCCGACGCCTTGGCCAGGCGTATCCGCCGTGAGGCAGGGGAGGGAAAGGGGGAGCAAGTGCGCTTGGCCTATCGCCTGGCCTTCTCCCGTTCGCCAAACACGGAGGAAACCGAGCATTTCGTGAAATTTCTCGCCCAAGCGGAGGGAGCAGACGATGCGTTGGTCGGTTTTTGTCGCGTCCTGCTGAACGCCAGCGAATTTGTTTACATCGACTGAACCGTATTTCACCATGAACCGCCTCATTTTGGTCATTGTTCTGTGGGTTAGTTTTAGCCTTCAAGCTCTTGCTGCGGAGACGATATCCAGCGGAGTGTTGGCCAAGGGCACGCAGTGGGAAACGACGTTTTATCGGAGGGACAGCGGTGTGGACGGACCGGTGGTGCTGGTGACCGGCGGCATTCATGGCAACGAATCGGCGGGGGCGCGGGCTGCCGAACAGGTTCGGCACTGGCCGATCAAAAAGGGACGGCTCATTGTTGTCCCAAGGGCAAACATCCCCGGGTTGAATGCGGGGACGAGGCATCTGCCGGGTGAGTCCAAGCTGTTGCATGACTTGAACCGAAACTTCCCGATGACCGGTGGGGAACTTGTGGCCAGGGGAGTGCTTGCGACGGCCTTGTGGGAGTTTGTCGAATCCAGTGGGCCGGACTGGCTCATCGACCTGCATGAAGGGACTGATTTCCACCAGATCAACTCCGAGTCGGTGGGTTCCTCGATCATCGATGTGAAGGGTGAAGCGGCCGAGTCGGTGGTGCCGAGGATGTTGCAGGTGGTGAACGCGGAAATTCCTGACCCGAAGAAAAAACTCGTGAGGCTGCGGTACCCGGTGGACGGCAGTTTGGCCCGTGCCGCTCATGAGCGGTTGCAGGCGGTTTCCATGATTCTTGAGACGACGAGCAAGGATCAACCGATATCGACCCGTACCCGTCAACACCGGTTGATGGTGTACACGCTGCTGGGCCAACTGGGAATGATCGATGGGTCGGCGCATCTCCTGGTCCCGGCCGGTACAAGTGAATTGTGCATTGCCGTTTATGATGCGGGCGGTGTGGGTAAAAGAGGTCCGCGCAATCTGGACAGGGTGTTTTCTAAGACAAAATCAATTTTGCGCCGAGTCGGGGTGACGGACATTCGAGACGGTGTTCTGGGCCAGTTCGACATGGTTATTTTCCCCGGAGGCAGTGGGAGCAAGCAGGCGGTTGCCCTGGGAAAAGAGGGGAAGGATACGGTCAAGGAATTCGTTGAGGCTGGGGGAGGGTACGTGGGCATTTGTGCAGGCGCCTTTCTCGCGGCATCGAATTACAGCTGGTCGCTGGCCATCAGCAACCACAAGACCTTCTGTGAAACAATTGACGTGTCCGGGATTGGCCGCAAGAGCATGTGGTTTCGGGGTGGCTCGGCGCCGGTGACGATGGAATTAACCGATGAGGGCCGAACCATCCTAGGCGATTTCGAGGGTATTTTTGAAGTCCGCTACCAAAATGGGCCCATCATGTCGCCGATGGGCAGGGAGGGGCTTGGCAATTTTCGTTCCCTGGCGCATTTCCGAAGCGAGGTGTCCAAGTACAAGCCGCAGGAGGGCACCATGATCAATACCCCCGCCGTCATTGTCGGTGAATACGGCAACGGCCGTGTTCTTTGCATCAGTCCGCATCCAGAATCCACGGATGCGCTCAACCAGCTCGTGCGAAACGCCGTGCGATGGACCGCCCGGCGGAGATGATTCGATTCAAAGTCAGTCGAAATTGAGCCGCTTGGCCAAGCGCTCCACGGCAACTTCGGGAGTGAATTTGAGAACAGCCATTTCGGATTGTGCAACGGCTAAATTGGAAGAGTACGGCTGCTTTAGCAGCGTTGACGATCACTGGATACGGTGTCAATCCTTCCGTGTATGAGTAAATTTTCACATTGTTCTCTGTTCCATCGCCGGGATTTTCTGAAGAGTTCCATCCTCGGGGGCTCGTCGTTCGTTGCCACTTGGCCTGTTCTGGCCGGGGCAGCGGGGCAGGAAACGGAGTCACTGCGGCCGCTACGGTTTGGGATCATCGCGGACATTCACAAGGATGTTATGCACGACGCCGACGATCGGCTGCGGGTATTCATTGAGCAGATGGAGCGTGAGAAGGTTGATTTCATTCTGCAACTGGGTGATTTCTGTGTTCCCAAGGAGGAGAATCTTGGCTTCCTCAAGATTTGGAACACCTTCAAGGGGGCCAAGTATCACGTCCTGGGGAACCATGACACGGATGACAACGGGCAGGGTCCCACTACCCGGGAACGGACGATGGCGTATTGGGGGATGCCGGCCCGGTTTTATTCCTTTGACCGGGGTGGGGTGCACTTTGTCGTGCTCGACGGCAACGACAGGCCGGCGGATCACAAATCAGGCTATCCACGGTTCATGGCCAGCGACCAGTTGGAGTGGCTGCGAAAGGACTTGGCAGCGACCAAAAAGAGCACGGTGCTCTTCGTCCACCAAAGTCCAGAGCGCCCGGAGGATGGCGGATTGCAGAACGGCACGGCGGTTCGAGGCATCCTCGAGCAGGCCAACCGTGATGCGGGGTTCCGCAAGGTGGTTGCCTGTTTCACCGGGCATCATCACCGGGACTACGTTCGCCAGATCAACAATATTGTTTACCCTCAAATCAACAGTGCCTCTTATTACTGGGTCGGCGGCAACTTTTTACGGGTGCGGTATTCCGATGAGATCGATGCGAAGTATCCCTACATCAAATACACCGTGCCCTACAGGAGCTCCATCTTTGCACTGGCGACCATCGACCCGGGGCGCGGATTCCTGAAGATCGAGGGAAAGCGAAGCGAGTTCGTCGGTCCGGCACCGTGGGAACTGGGCGAAACCAAGGATTACTGGGATGCCAAGACCCTGACAGCCGGTGTTGCAAACTGGAAGATGCCGATATGACGTATTTGGAACCACCTAATGTTCCGTGGCCATGCGGGAGGAAACTTGATCAAAGGGGATTTACCCTGATTGAACTTCTGGTGGTTATTGCGATTATTGCCATACTCGCTGCGTTGTTGCTCCCGGCCCTGGCCCAGTCCAAGGAGAAGGCCAAGGCTACCGGTTGCCTGAACAATAAACGGCAGCTTGGCATTGCCATGATTCTCTACACGGATGACAACGATGCCGAGTTGATCAACCTGGCGGTGGATGACGTCAACAGTAAGGACAAGGTTGTCACCGACAACCGCGCGGGTGGGATTCGCTGGTGGCCTGACCTTCTCAAACCGTATTCGCAGGATCGGTCGGTCAATCAATGCCCTTCGGTTCAGCGTCAGCACGGTTTTGGCATTGGGCTGAACTATCATGAATTAAGCATCTGGCGCCCCCAACCGGGGCATGTAATCAAGTACGACGATATGAAACACCCGGTGGAGACGGTTCACCTTGCCGACGCTGCCATCATTGAAAATCCAAATGAACGGAATCCGGACAAATGGAGGGTGACCGTTGACCCCTCAAAAACATGGACGATCTTCCGGACGGTATTCTTTCGCACTCCCAATGGGGGGGCATACTACTCATTGCCCTCACGGATCGTGAATCGGCATGGGGGTCGATCCATGATGTTGTTCCTTGACGGACATGCCTCGTCCATGAAGGCAAGTGAGGTTGGGTTTCAATATCCGAAGGGCCACCTTTTGGCCATGTGGGACAGGGATTGAATGAGATTAGCCGGAAGTTTTCTTGCGTTTGGCTAGGCGGAGTGATTCAAGCGAGAATCTTTGTCGCGGCTTCGCCGTAGACATCGGTCAGGCGGTAATCCCTGCCGGCATGTTCGAACGTCAACTGGGTGTGGTCCAGTCCCATGATGTGCAATAATGTCGCATGCAGATCATGAATGGTCATTCGATCCTCGACGGCATGGTATCCATATTCATCGGTGGCACCGTAGCGAAAACCTCCCTTGACACCGCCGCCTGCCATCCAGACCGTGAATCCGTCCGGATGATGATCCCGCCCACGCTCACCGTCTCCTGCCTGGGCGGTCGGCGTTCGACCGAATTCACCTCCCCAAAGAACCAGTGTATCTTCAAGCATGCCTAGACGTTTCAAGTCACGAATCAATCCTGTGATCGGCTTGTCGATTTGTTGAACATTAATTGAATGACCTTTTTCCAAGTGGGAATGTTGATCCCATTGCTCGTTATTGAATGGAAGGCTGTGGGCATGGCTGACCTGAATGAAACGAACACCCCGTTCTGCGAAACGTCTCGCGAGCAGGCACATCTGCCCGAAATTTTCCGTCTTTGAGTCGTCCATGCCATAGAGTTTCCGTGTGATCTCAGATTCTCCGGAGAGATCGGTCACCTCCGGGGCCTGCGTCTGCATCCGAAAGGCGAGTTCGAACGACTGGATTCGGGCTTCCAAGGCTTCGTTAATGGCTGAATTTGACGGGTTCCGTTCGTGCAATTTACGCAGAAGTTCCAGTTGGAGCTTCTGCTGGCGCGGACTCAAAGAATCATTGGTCATGTAGTTGAACTTCGCATCTTTGGCTAATGTGTTGGGATAGCCAGGTGCTCCCAATGGAACGCCCTGATGGCCTGATGGGAGGAATGCCGCTCCAAAATTATTAACCCCGCCATGAAGGGTGGTGGGGCAAATGGTGATAAAGCCGGGCAGGTTGTCGCTTTCTGTTCCCAGGCCATAACTGACCCATGAACCCATACTGGGGCGAAGAAATGCCTCATCGCCGCAGTGAATCTTCATGCAGGCTCCGCCGTGGGCGACATTTGTTTCACACACAGAATTGATGACACACAATTCATCTGAGACTCCCGGGAGATGTTCCCATAACTCGGACATCCATTGACCGGAGGCGCCCACTCTCCGAAAGTCCCAGGGCGGTTTCATGATATTGGCCCTATTTGCAAACTGGACTTCGCGCTCCTTGAACGGAAGTGGTTTGTTGTGCTCCTTGTACAGGCGCGGCTTGTAGTCGAACAGATCCACGTGTGAAGGGCCTCCATGCATGAAGAGAAAAATAACCCGCTTGGCTCTTGCCTGAATATGGGGTTGTTTCGGCGCCAGTGGAGAATTTGAAGCTGTTCCTGTCCGGGTCGCATGGGCGGAATTTGGCATCAGTCCCTGCAGGGCGACTCCTCCAAACCCAAGGCACATCTGCTGTAGCATTGCCCGTCGTGAATAAGGCCGGTTCATTGATGGAAAATATTCATTTTGTTTGATGTTATGGAACCTCATGACTAGCTAGTTTAATCACCTCACATGAATAAAATCATTCGACATCACAAGGGTGTGACAAAGAGCATTCCACGATTCAGTCTTGTTCGGGTCTGAATCTTCAGGCGAAAAATCCTCCAGAAAATCTTTAGCCCACTCTAATTCATCAGCAGTGGGGGAGCGCGTCAGTAAGGCTTCGTAGAGCAGGTTCAGTGAGGGTTTCAAGCCTTTGTCAGTCGCGTTTAACCAATTTTTTGCGATGCTCCGGGATTCATTCATAAGATAATCCCCATTCATCATCAGAAGCGCTTGGGTTGGCACCGTTGTAGTGACCCTGCTGCCGACTGGTGTCGCCGCATTTGGAAAATCAAGCAGGGTCAAAAGATCATAAACATTGGATCGAACCACTGGAAGATAGACGCTCCGACGATCGCTATTCTCATAGAAACTCTGGTTATTGGCCAAGTCCTTTGGGGACGGATCCTGCGATTTAACCCGCATCGGTCCGCCATCCAATGCCCATCGAAGTCGACCTGAGAGGTGAAGCAAGGTATCCCGAAAAACCTCGGCTTCCATCCGGCGCATCTCTCTTTTCCAGAATAACACATTGGCCGGATCCCTTTCCATTGCGGCTGGATTCTCCACGTTTGATGCCATCTGGTAGGTACTGGAGTTGAGGATTTCGCGGTGCAGCGACTTAAGTGACCAGCCTGATCGTATGAATTTCAATGCCAAGTGATCCAGTAGCTTAGGGTGTGTGGGTCGTTGCCCCTTTGTACCGAAATTGTTTGGAGTGGAAACAATTCCCCGTCCAAAATGCCACCGCCAGACTCGGTTTACCATCACCCGCGCTGTTAGAGGGTGATCGGGACGGGCCAACCATTTGGCTAGTTGTAATCGGCCGCTTTGGTCCTTGGGAATATCCGGGATACCCTGGAAACCAAAGCCAATGGGAGCACCTCTTGGAATCATGTTTCCAAGGTCGCGATGACTGCCACGAACATGGAGTTTGATATCCTGAATTTTTCCATCCTTTACCGCCATGACCATTCTTGGCTTTGGCGCGGCCTTTTGTTTCTCGGCCAGTTGCTTGTTCAATTTCCCGATTTCAGCATTCACTATTTCCAATGCATTTGAATCCCCCTTAAGCGGTGTCAGGCTTATCTGGTCTATATGGGACATCATGGGTTCGGATTCAATTCGTAGCGTAAACTGCTTGGCTGTGATTTTGAGCAGGCCTTCCGAATGCCACTGTTGATGCTCCGGCAGCCATCCGCCGGTCGTGTTTGCGATCGCATTCTCCCTTATCACCTTGCCGTTCATCAGAATGCGTCCTGGTCGAGAAGATGCTGCGGCGTAACGAAGTTTCAATTGGAGCAACCCCGGCGCTTTAAAAGTCAGATCGTATTCCGCAAAATTTTTCTGTGATCCGGGGTCGGATATGATCCCGATGTCTTTCCCGTAACTTTCGTTGTCTACAATGACATTACCGCGATCAAATTTTTCCGCCTGCAACTGGATTCGGTTTTCTGAATCAAGGACACCTTCAAGTTTTTTCTCTGCGGCCTTAAGGCGGCCCTTGAGCGTCTCGGACACCTTTTTGAAAACTATTTTTTCGGCAAGGAACTCTGAGGTTTCTATCGGTTGATCATTCACACTGGTGCTATGCAGGATTCCAGCCAGAGAGTAGTAGTCCTTGCTCGGAATGGGATCGAACTTGTGATCGTGGCAGCGTGCACAGCTTATTGTGAGCCCAAGGATGGCCTTGCTGAATGTATCAATCTGTTCGTCGATGCTATCCGCCCTTTTTTTCACGGGATCCTGTTCAGCAAGAATCTTGGTCCCGATGGAAAGGAAGCCGGTGGCGGTTAGGGCCGCGCTTCTGGAATCGGAACCTTCCTTGTGGTTGAGGAGATCACCCGCAATTTGCTCGCATAGAAACTCGTCGTAGGGCAGGTCACGATTGAGTGCGCCAATGACATAGTTGCGATAATGGTGCGCGTTTGGGTAGGCATGGTTTTCATCGCTCCCGTTCGAGTCGGCGTAGCGCGCCACATCAAGCCAATGCCGTCCCCACCGTTCCCCGTATGCAGGAAGAGAGAGTAGTTTTTCCACAACCCGCTGCCATGCCTGGGGGGATGTGTCCTCAAGAAACGCCCTGACTTCTTTTGGCGTTGGAGGCAGGCCGATCAGGTCGAGATATGCCCGTCTAATCAAGGTCCGTCGACTAGCTCGCCTTGCCGGAGTCAGTTCGACCTGCTCGAGTTTGGCCAGAATAAAGTGGTCCATCGACTGACTTGGCCAGGCGTTATCCCTCACTTTTGGCAGTTGTTGATCGGCCACAGGTTCAAACGCCCAGTGTCGTTGATAGGATGCGCCCTCATCGATCCAGGTTTTGAGTGTTTCGATATCAACTTTACTCAACTTGGTCCCATTCCCCGGTGGAGGCATACGATCATCAGGATTTTTGGATGTGATCCGCTGGATCAGGAGGCTTTCAGTGCTGTTCCCTGGAAGAATCGCTGCAGGTTTGGATTTGCGGGGCGAGATTGCTGTATCATAAAGATCCAGGCGCAAACCCGCCTTGCGCTGGTTGGCATCTGGACCGTGGCACTCGAGGCAATGCTTGGAGAGGATGGGACTAATGGTCTGGTTGAAATTAACCGGATGCTCCTTTGTTACGTTCGTTGTCGCAAGGCTGTTGAGCGGAAGTGAGAGAATTCCGGCAACGAACAGCAGCGACAGGATCAAGCTGAATGGTTTCCGTTTTAAATGGCGGACAGATTCACGCTTATTCAGCTCAATGCGCATCATTTTCTAAGGGAGGCAAATTAAATCCTAGAAATTGGGATTTCAATTGAAAAGATTGATGGCATCCTAAGGCATCCTGTCTCAAGCGCCATTTCAGGGCTGGAGTCTTGTTTTTGAGTAGTCGTGGATGTAGCCCCGTTTCATGTATTCCACATCCCTATTTTTTGGGTCGAGCTGACATGCCGTATTGTCCCAGCCCATGTTTTGTGTGGCCATCTTCAGTGTGCTGGAATCGAGCCAGCCATGGGTTTCGGCATGGCCGTCGCAAAAACCGAGTGTGCTTTTTTTGTTGTGCCATATGGCAATTCCTAACTCTACTCTGGGTGAGTTCGCTTCAAAGCGAATACCGCCTTGTTACCGGGGAGGCCTTCCTATGTACCATTCCTCCTTCCAATATACCTTGCCTCTTCTGGCTTGGGATGCATGTCCATCCGCCCACATGATATTTCCGTTATCACCGTGCCGGTAGTATTCGTCGAGGCGTTCTTTCCAGGTAGCCCATTGGCCTAGAAAGAGAGGGGTGTCGTCCACCCCATCCAGCATTGACTCCCAGGCATCCTGAAAGACCAGGGTTTCAGAAGGACGCGGATAGCTCGCAATAGGGCGTGCCCTGCTGGGCCATGGATTCTGATTAACAACGCCTTCCCAGACGACGAGCTGCAGCCCAAAAGAGCGTGGGTTGGGCGTCTTACAAAATCCATTGAATCCGTAGGTAATATATTTGAATCCATCTTTAAAAAGTCCATCCTGATGTGGCGGCCTCTTATATTGGTCATCAACCGCCTTGGCGGAGGGACACAGGAATACCTTTGGACTCCAGCCCGTATAGGGCACGTAGGCTACCCCCCAGTAGGCTTCGGGATGAGATGGGGGAATCATTTGACTCCTAATCGGGGTCGGATCCGAGAAATCACCCCTGTCACGAATCCAGCGCATCCAGTTGCGCCTTGGATGACCTCTTCCGTCATGGTCATCGGCGTACTGGTACCAGGCCAGTTGAATCTGGCGCATGTTGCTTTTGCATTTGATCTGCTTTGCCTCGGACTTGGCCCGGGAAAGTGCAGGCAACAACAGGGCGGCAAGGATGGCGATGATCGCGATCACAACCAGCAACTCAATCAGGGTAAACCCCGAAGCCGACGGTGGCAGAGCGATGCCGTCTCCGGCGTTATGACTGGACTGGCGTCGCGTCTTCATGGGCTTCCGTTCAAGGTCATACTTGGGGTAGACAAAACCGTACGCGCATGAATCCGGTTGGCCAAGATATAATCATTTCATCCATGGGCAGGCCGGTGGGCTTGCGCTTGGCCAAGCAGATTATTAGCTTTCCGCCGTTATTGTGACACTCAAACTCATCAGTCTCTTGGGGGTTGTCTCGTTCCTTGGCCTGGCCTGGGCGATGTCGTCGAATCGCCGTCAAGTCCCATGGCGGGTCGTGGCTTGGGGGATGGGGTTGCAGTTGATCATTGGCCTGATTGTTTTCAGGACGTCGCTTGGCCAGGGGCTGTTCGAGGCGGCCAACGTGGCCGTTGCCAAGTTGAACGAGTTTGCAGGCGAAGGGGCCGGGTTGGTTTTTGGGGCGCTCGGTGATGGTGGGAAAATGCAGGAGACCTTCGGTGAGGGAGTCATCTTTGCCATTGCAATTCCGGCCACGATCATCTTTGTCTCAGCTCTGTCGTCGCTGCTTTACCACTGGCGCATTTTACCGTGGGTGGTGACCGGTATCGCGTGGGTGATGCGCCGCACGATGCGCACCAGTGGCAGCGAGACGCTCGCTACGGCGGCCAATGTTTTCATGGGTCAGACCGAGGCGCCGCTGGTGGTGAAGCCGTATCTCGACGGGATGACGCGCAGCGAGTTAATGGCTCTGATGGTTGGAGGAATGGCGACGATCGCTGGCGGCGTGGCGGCCGCCTATGCCTCGCTGGGGATCGATGCAGGGCATTTGCTGACGGCATCCATCCTGAGCGCGCCGGGCGCGCTGGTGATTGCGAAGCTGATGTTTCCGGAAACGGAAAAGAGCGCCACGGCAGATGAAGCTTGTGAACTGCCCAAGAGCACGGCGGCCAACAGCATCGACGCGCTGTGCCGGGGGGCGTCGGATGGGATGCGACTCTCGATCAATGTCATCGCGATGCTCATCGCGTTTGTCGCGCTGGTTTACATGGCCAACTCCATTCTCGGCTGGGCGCTGTCGTGGACGGCGTGGAACTTCACAATTCAGGAGGCAGTCGGCTGGCTGAACGTGCCGTTCGCCTGGCTGATGGGCGTGCCGCCGGACGAGTGTGTGCGGGTGGGTGCGGTGCTCGGCGAGCGAGTGGTGCTCAACGAGTTTGTCGGTTACCTGCACCTCTCGGGCATGATGGAGGGGGAGGACGCGCTCAGCCCGCGAACCCGTGCGATCGCGACCTATGCGCTGTGCGGTTTCGCGAACTTCGCCAGCGTTGCCATCCAGATCGGTGGCATCGGCACGCTGGCGCCGGGTCGTCGGGCGGACTTGGCCAAGCTCGGCCTGCGGGCGATGGTCGGTGGGCTGCTGGCCTGCTACCTGACGGCAACAGTGGCCGGATTGTTGATGCGTTAGGCAGACGTTTGCGACTCCGCCGTTTCAGATTTGTGGGGTGGGGAAGGTGAGGTGGAAACTTGCGCCTTGGCCAAGCGTGCTTTCGACCCGGGCGGTGCCGCCGTGGAGTTGGGTGATATGCTTGACGATGCTCAGGCCGAGGCCGGTGCCGCCCAGTTCCCGGGAGCGTGCCTTGTCCACGCGGAAGAACCGCTCGAAGATTCGCTCGCACGCCTCGGCGGGAATGCCGGGGCCGTCGTCCTCCACGCAGAGGTCGAGTTCGCCATTCGCATTGGTGGCTGAGACGCGCACGCACGCGCCGCCGTACTTGATCCCGTTTTCGACCAGGTTGTTTAGCGCCTGAAACAGCCGCTGGCTGTCGGCAAACAACGTGAGGTTTTCGGGCACGCCATTCTCGAGGCGCACCTTTTTTTTGTCGGCCATTTCCCGGAGGCCATCCAGCACGCCCTCGGCGAGTTGGCGGACGTTCACGTCCCGCTGGTCGAGGCCGATGTCGCCGGACTCGAGATGGGACAATGCCAGGATGTCCTCGATCAGGAAGGTCAACCGGTTGGAGTGGTTTTCGATTTTCTTGAGGAAGCGATGGGAGAGCGACTCGGCGTCCGTCTCGGAGTCGAGCAGCGTCTCGACGTATCCCTTGATGATCGAGAGCGGGGTGCGCAACTCGTGGCTGACGTTGGCCACGAATTCCTGCCGCAGGTTTTCCAGTCGCTTGAGCCGGGTGAGGTCGTGGAAGACGAAGATGGCGCCCCGGTGATTTTCGTTCCTGTCGCGGATGGCCACCCCGTTGACTTGCAGGAACTGCTGGTCGAGGTTGGGCAGCATGATTTCCTCCTGGACGACTTGGTTGTTCTGTCTCAGGAGGTTGGCCAACTCGTGAACTTCGTGGATGCGGATGGCTTCCATCACGGTTTGACCTTTTGGCTCGGCGGCCAGCTCGAACAATTTGCAGAAGGACGGGTTGGCAAACTCGATGATGCCCTTCTGGTTGGTGACGAGCACGCCCTCGGCCATGTTCTCGAACATGTCGGTCACGCCAAGCGCATCGGTCACTCCGGCCGGCTTGGCCGTCTGGCCAAGCGCCAGCAAGCGGTAGCGCCGCCGCCACCCAAGGTGCAGCCCGATCAGCCCGGACAAAAGTAGGATGGCTACAATCCAGCCGGTCATGCGTTCAAGACGGTCAAGCGATAGCCGACGCCGCGAACCGTCTCCAAGTGGTGGGCCGCCTGGCCCAGCTTGGCCCGGAGACGCTGCATCGTGGTGTCCACGGTGCGGGTGTCGAGCGTGGGTTCGTAGCCCCAGACATCGCGCAGGAGTGTTTCGCGCGGCTGCACCTCGCCGGGGCGGCTGGCCAGCAGGCAGAGCAGCTTGAACTCGGTGGCGGTGATGTTCAGCGACCTGCCACCGGCTGTGGCCTGATGCCGGATGGTATCCAGGCGGAACGGCCCGGCTTCGATGAGCTCGACGCCGTCCGGGCTTTTCTCGGTGAGGCGAAGCAGGTTTTTGATCCGCAGCACGAGCTCGCGCGGGCTGAACGGCTTGGTCACGTAGTCGTGCGCGCCTAGTTCGAGCCCCTTGATGCGATCCTCCTCGGCGGCGCGGGCGGTAAGCATGAGGATGGGGATGTCGCGCGTCTTGGGGTCTCGCTTGAGCAGGCGGCAAATCTCGAGTCCGTTGATTCCCGGCAGCATCAGGTCGAGAACCAACAGGCTGGGCAGATTCTCGCGGGCCATTTTGAGGGCCTTGTCGCCGGTGTCCGCCACGTCCACCCGGTAGGCCTCCTTCTCGAGATGGTAAACGACCAACTCGAGGACGTCCGGTTCGTCATCGACCACCAGGATTCGGATGTCGTTTTTCCCGGGCATGAGCTTACTCGTTCGCGGTGCCAGCATGGCGGATGTCCTTGGCCTCGTGCAGCAGGACCGCGTCCTCGGCGATGTTTTTCGCGTGGTCGGCGATCCGTTCGAGGCACTTGCAGATGACAGTCAAGTGCCGGCAGCGCCGGATGTTCTCCGACGAGGCTTCCATCAGTTCGGTCAGGTTGTCCTGATAGGTTTTGTTCATTTCATCGACCCGCTTGTCACGGGGGATCACTCCTCGTGCGAGCACGGTGTTGCCGCTGACAAAGGCGTCGAGCGCATCCTTGAGCATGGCGTTGGCCACGAAAGTCATCTCGGCGATTTCGAGCGGCGTGGACAGGGGAGGGAGCGCCATGAGCTTGATGGCCCGGCGGGCGATGGTGGTGGCCTCGTCGCCGACTCGCTCGAGGTCACGGGCAATCTTCATGCCGCAGGTGATCTGCCGCAGTTCGAACTCGCCGGGTTGCTGGGCGAGCAGGCCAAGCGCGATCCGGTCGATCTGAATTTCGAACTGGTCGATGGTCTCGTCGGTCTCGAGAGCCTGCCCGGCCAGGGCCTCGTCGCGGTCGATGTGGGCACGCACCGCCCGGGTGACCATCCCCTCGGCGTGGCTGGCCATGATGAGAAGTTTCTCCTTGTACAGGGAGAGAGCCTGTTGATCGAACGCCATGAGTTGGGTCTGCGATTGCGCTTGGCCAAGGTATCCCGAGCGCTTGGCCAAGCGCAAAACCAAAAAGGGCTCGGCTGGCTTATCCTTTGATCTTTACGATAGAAGTACCCGTCTGAACTGGTAGACGCAATTGAAAGGCGAGGGTCGCCTGTCGAGCGTAGTCGACAGATCAGTATAGCATTCGACCTTAAGTCAGTGCCATTCGTAGGTCTCAAGTTTTTTGAGCAGTTCCCGGGCGGGTTTTTGGGAAATGACAATGTATTTGTTGTCAGGGGATTTCTTGGCCGAGTTGGAAGTGAGAATGATGCTTTGTACCAGACGCATGGCCATGAGATCAAACAACACCTCAAGTTCGTCTGGCTCAAGAGAAAAAACTTCAGTGTACCCTTTAATGATCTGACGCGCCACCGATTCGAAATCGTCTTCCCCAAGCAGGGCATAGGCCAGGGTGATGGCCAGGTCATTGATGCGTGAGGCCCGTTGGGTGTCGCCAAAATCAATGAGCCCGGCCATTTTCGCAGGCCTGTCGACTGCCACCAAAATATTTTGCTCGTTGGCATCACCGTGCACCACCGTTTTCCGTAAATGTTTTAGCTTGGGTAATATATTTTTTTCATAACGCTTATAAAAACCTTCGATACACTCACGAACATCTTCATCAATGACATCTTCAAGATAAATTTTGCAGGCCAAAACGTTATCGAGATTCCAAAAATCATTTGGTCTTTCTGATACAGGATGAGTGAAACTCTGCATGGCGTTTGTGAACTGCCCCATAAAACGGCCTATGTCATAGTTGAGTTCAGGGCTCCTCAGAACTTCTCCCAGATTCTTGCCTTCTAAAAAAGTAAACAAACGAATAGCAAAACCATCAACGATCGTGATCGCGTCGCCACTTTTGCTGGCGATGACCTGAGGGCAGGAAAGCTCTGGCGCCGTCGCTTTTAAATGTTCAAGCACAAAAGTTTGTAGTTCCAGCTCCTCTTTGGGCCACCTTTTGTTAGCAATCTTAAGAACGTAACTTTCTGCTGAAGTTTTAATACGCGTATTTTGATCTTCAAAAGAAGGAAGAGAAGAGATCTCTCCTTTAATGCCATAAAGCTGCATGGCCAGCTCGGCGAGCTTTTCACTATCAAAATTGGGAACTTCGTTTTGCAAAGAGATTTTAACTGTTTTTCGTATATTCGGAATTCTGAGTGTTTATTCGCTCCGGCGCATTAGTTGGGCGGTTCTGGAAGCCTTCGCCGGAATCTCATGAGATATGCAGGCCAGACCTTGCAGTCACCAGATCTTGGTGCAGGAGCCGGTGAAACAAGTGCTCGCCAGCTTCCTTTTCCGGCGAGAGCCTTCCCGTGTTATAGGCATTGGAGGCCAGTCCACGTTGCACGGAAACGCAAATGTCCTCGTCTTCGATCTGAACCTGGTGGGCAACTTTCACACTCTGTTGTTTGAACGCCTCGGTATATTTTGGATCATCACCGAAGTAGTAGTCAAAATAGATCCGGCAGCGGGTGGATGATAGCGGGATGGCAATGTTTGTATCCATCACGCCTTCATAAAGGTTGATCATGAGGTTGGGATATTGCCAAAAGTAATGGGCTTTGTCACCAGTCCTCACCGTCGAGATATCGTCTTGTTTTTTACTGGTGGGGCAATCCTGCAAACAGTGGCGATCCTTCGTGGTGACCCGATAGTGTTTGTATTCTAAGGCAGAGTTCAGCCCTTTATGTAAAACAGGCACATGGTAGCCGCCGTCGAGATAGTTGTCGACAAACACCTTCCAGTTGCAGTCGAGGTCATAGCTGACTCTTTTGTGGAATTTCAGGTTGTCCAAGTTGAAGGGTTTTAGCTGGTGGTAGAGGCTTCCTAGAAATTCTTCCAAGGGATCTGCATTTTCATCCAGACAAACGAATAACCATTTTTCCCAAGCGGCTACCCTCACAGGCACCAGCCCAGTAGCATCTTTGTCAAACTCCTCTGCGCCGGCGAACTGAGGGGTGCTGTGCAACTTGCCATCCAGTCCGTAATTCCACCCATGATAGGGACATTGCATGGCTTTGGTGCATCCCGTGCCAGATTCAATAACTTGGGCCGCGTGGTGGCGGCAGACGTTGTAAAAAGCGCGAATCTGATCGGCTTGCACAATGACGATCGGTTGGCCCGCGATCTCGGTGGCAATGTAATCACCTTCACTTTGAAGTTGGTCGACACGACCGGCCACCAACCAGTTATGACCAAAGACGGCGTCGTTTTCGAGTTTCGAGAAGGTTTCGTCAACATACCATGCACTCGGTGGTGTCACCGCTTTACGCAAAGGCAAAGCCGGATTGTATGCATTGATCAACTCGTCCATCGTGTCATCTCCAGCACTTTCATTACCGCGTTATGCCCAGGGATTCCGCTGGCAGCTCCACCCCGCTTGACCGTGGAGCTGCCGTTTGGATGCTCGGTCTCTCTCTCCCCCCACTGGTCGTCCGCCTCCATCGCTTTGAGAAAACCGAATACGATAACACAAATAGTCGCGACGACGATCCGAATCATAGAAGCTAGAAGGAGGGAGTGC
>Ga0066836_10000704_pt1 | contig 16701 bp, 16 predicted proteins | sample ETNtaG_18_FD_71568 | JGI IMG/M metagenome (GOLD analysis project Ga0066836, IMG submission 71568) | Marine microbial and viral communities from oxygen minimum zone, Eastern Pacific Ocean - ETNP201302SV91 | ecosystem: Environmental > Aquatic > Marine > Oceanic | place: Pacific Ocean: Eastern... | reverse complement strand
AGAGAAAATACTGAAGATCTATATACGGGAATTGAATGGAAAGCAGGTTCTGATGGAGCTAAAAAAATTATTAATTTTATTAAAAAAGAGTTAGGAGAATCACCTTTTAGATTTGAAGAAAATTGTGGTATAGGTATTAAGCCGGTTTCAAGAGAAGGCTCAGAAAGACTTATCAAAATGGCGATTGATTTTGCATTAACTGAAAAAAGAGATTTTTTAACTATTGTTCATAAGGGAAATATTATGAAATACACCGAAGGAGCATTTAGAGATTGGGCTTATAATTTAGTTAAAGAGGAGTATAAAGGTATTATTAATAATAACGGAACATATTCTGTTACCTGCCCAGAGACTAATCATGTTTTAACTATTAAAGATTGTATAGCTGATAATTTTCTTCAACAAATTATATTAGTTCCTGAGCAACATGAAGTTATTGCTACTTTAAACTTAAACGGAGATTATATTTCTGATGCTTTAGCAGCACAAGTAGGGGGAATAGGAATTGCTCCAGGAGCGAATATTGGTGATGGTTACGCGGTATTTGAAGCTACTCATGGATCAGCAGAATCTTTTGCTGGAAAAAATAGAGTTAATCCAAGCTCAATAATACTTTCAGGAGAAATGATGTTGAGATATATTGGATGGCATGAAGCAGCAGATTATGTTTTAAAAGGCGTAATTGGAGCGATACAAAAAAAACAACTAACTTTCGATTTAGCAAGAGCTAGAGCAGGAAAAAAGTTTATAAGACCTAAATCTAAAGAAAAAAATACAGCTGAAGAAGTAAAAGAAGAGCTAATGAAGTTAGTTCCTGGAGCTACATTAGTCAGTACTCAAGGTTTTGGTGATGCCGTTATAGATAATATGTAATCTATTTGTCTCTAAATATAATACGGCCTTTAGATAAATCATAAGGTGTCAAAGCTACCATTACACTGTCACCTCTCAATATACGAATGTAATGTTTTCTTATTTTTCCAGATATATGAGCAGTTACCACGTGACCGTTTTCTAACTCCACTCTAAACATTGTATTTGGCAAAGTTTCAATAACCTTACCTGACATTTCAATTTGTTCGTCTTTTGACATAAATAAAAATAGATTGTAAATTAATAGTAATTATAACAAATAAACATTAAATAGGATATGAATATAGTTTCAAATAATCAAAAACCTTCTAATCATTTTAGATTAATGAGCTTTGATCATTTAATGAGGTTATATGAAAAAAATTATAATTTATTTTCTGTAATACTTAATTTGTTATCAGACAGTAGAATGTTATCAACAATAACATTAAATAACAATGTTATGAAATACGAGCCAATTTCTATTACTCGCTATACCCATATTTTTTATTTTTATCATAAATATAAATCCATAAATTTTAAAAACCATATTTATATGATAAAACCACATATTATCTTTACTCTGTACAAGGATGCAAAATTGCTAGAAACAAAATCGCTTGATCAACACAGAAATTTTTCTTCTAGAATAGATGACAAAATTAAAACCAATCTAAAAACCTATTTTTGGTTAAAAGATATTTTGTATAAAAGTATTAAATATCAATAACTTATAAAATTAAATTTTATAAAATTAGTATATTTTTATTAAGTATGTCTTGAAAACACAAAAATAATACCTTACTATATTGATAAGGTATTAATGAGGAGAGTGAGGCATGAAGCTATCTGCGAAAGGAAGATATGCAATACAAGCAATGATAAATATTGCTCTAAATAAAACAAAAGAACCTACAACATTGCTGAGCTTGGCTAGACATCAGAAAATATCGCTATCATATTTGGAACAGCTTTTCTCGCTTCTTAGAAAGAAAAATTTGGTTTCTGGAGTTAGAGGGCCAGGCGGGGGTTATAAGTTAGCAAATAACCCAGAAAATATAACTATTGCTCAAATTTTGAGTGCTATATATGAAAGAGAGGATAAATTAGTAGACAATCAACAGAAAGACCATCTAATTTGGAATGTTTTTAGCGATAAGATGCATGAATATTTAAATACAGTTACTTTGGGATCATTAATTCAAGACACTTTGGAAATTAAAGATGTTATTGACGAAGATACGCCAATTGATGAAAAATCAAATATCACAGAAACGCCTATAGTTACTAAAAAATCTCTTCTCAATAGTTTAAAAGGTATATAATATAATTTAGGAGAATGACATGGCATATAGTAATAAAGTATTAGATCATTATGAAAACCCTAGAAATGTTGGATCACTTGACAAAGGTGATGATTCTGTAGGAACAGGGATGGTTGGAGCTCCAGCATGTGGGGATGTTATGAAACTTCAAATAAAAGTAAGTGATGATGGAGTTATAGAAGATGCTAAATTTAAAACCTACGGTTGTGGGTCAGCAATTGCTTCTAGTTCACTTCTTACAGAATGGGTAAAAGGTAAATCTTTAAAAGAAGCATCTCTTATTAAAAATTCAGATATTGCTGAAGAACTTGCATTACCTCCAGTTAAAATTCATTGTTCCGTGCTTGCAGAAGATGCTATTACAGCTGCAATTGAAGATTATAAGAACAAACGCAAATAAGTATTGATTGAAATTCTCATAAATATTTCATAATATTAAAATATAATGTATTAAGGAGGCCAATTATGGCAACAACACCAAAAACTATGCCAACTAATGTAGGTGGCATGGAACGCTGGATAAGAGTGATAGCAGGTTTTGCTATACTTTATATTGGAATGGGTATGGGTATGCCTTTATGGGCTTGGATTGGAGTAATACCAATTTTAACAGGTTCCCTTGGATGGTGCCCGCTGTATCTTCCATTTGGAATTAATACCAACAGCAAACAATAACAACTATTAATAGTTATACGAAAGAGACGCAGAATACGCGTCTCTTTTTTATATAAGAATGGCAACTAAATATAATTCAAAACCTATCTATTGGAATAAAGCAAAAAATTTTTTAACTAAAGTTGATCCAATATTAAAACAAGTAATTATAAACACTAGCAACAAACATTATTTGACAAGAAATTGTTCGTCATTTAAAACTTTAATAAATGCTATTATTGGTCAACAAATATCAGTTGCAGCAGCATCAAGTATCTCTAAAAAGATTCATCAAAATATTAAAAGAATATCACCATACAATATTTGCAATACTAACAACAATGTTTTAAAAAAATGCGGACTATCAAGACAAAAAATTCACTACATAAAAGAATTATCTGATATTTTTGTCCATCAACCATCGTATTTTTATCAATTACCTCAATTAAATGATCAACAAGTTATTGAGAAGCTATCAAACTTAAAAGGAATTGGAGAATGGACTGCTCAAATGTATCTCATATTTCAATTAAATAGACCAAATATATTACCACTCGGAGATTTAGGATTTATTAATAGCATGATTAGATTATATAAAATTAAAAAACCAATCACTAAAAATGTTTTGAAAATAACCAAAATATGGAATCCTTATAAAACTGTTGCAGTTTGGTATATATGGAGAATTATAGATGCTGATGTTGTGCAATATTAGTGATAATATATAAAATATAATTTTAAATATAATTTATTTATATGTTTAATAAAAAAAATTTTGTTTTTTTAACTATAGTTATTCTAATTCTTTTGATTTTAAGTTTGGTAGGAATAGATTTTTTATCTTTTTTAAATCATCATAATTTATTCATTAAAGATTTTGTTCAAAAAAACCCTCAACATTCTAAAATCTATTTTTTTATTATTTATATCATTATGACTGCATTATCTTTACCAGTTGCTAGTTTGCTTGGATTATTATCAGGTATGATTTTTAATTTTTTTGATGCATTAATACTTGTTTCATTTGCATCTACTATTGGAGCTCTCTTATCTTTTTTATTGTCTAGATATCTATTTCAAGATTATTTTAAGAATAAATACATAAATCAGTATAATATCATTAACAATGGCTTTATTAAAAATGGAGTAATGTATTTATTTGCTCTACGAATGTGCATGTTTTTCCCATATTTTCTAGTAAATACTTTAACAGGTTTAACAACAATCAAAAATTGGTTATTTTATATTGTTTCACAAATAGGTATGTTACCAGGTACTATAATCATAATTTTAATCGGGAGTAAAATTGATAGAATTATTAACTCCTCCTTAACTATTGATACTGAAATTATTTTATTATTCACTTTAATTGGATTACTTCCAATAATTTCAAAAATGTTTTTTACTAAATATATTTTAAAATAAATTGTTATAATAAAGATATGAAATATTTACATACAATGTTGAGAATTTCCAATATAGATGAATCTTTAAAATTCTTTTGTGACGGTCTTGGTTTAAAGGAAGCAAGACGCATGGAATTTAAAAATGATAGATTTACTTTAATATTTTTATCTGCTCCAGATGATAATGAGGCAGAAATAGAGCTCACATATAATTGGGATGATGATAATTTAGGAGATACATCTAGAAACTTTGGTCATTTAGCATATAAGGTTAAAAATATTTATGCTACTTGTAAAAAATTAATGGATATGGGCGTAACAATTAATTATCCACCAAGAGATGGTCATATGGCATTTGTAAAATCTCCTGATAATATTTCAATTGAATTATTACAAGAGGGAGATACTTTAAACCCTGAAGAACCATGGACCTCTATGAAAAATATAGGAACATGGTGATGATGGAGGCGGCGGGAATCGAACCCGCGTCCGAAAGCACTTAGCCATTGGCGCTACATGTTTAGTTTGTTTTTAATTTAACCATTAAGCTGACAACAAACAATCTACTTAATAGCTATCTTGCTTAGATTTAACAATACAATGGCAAGAATATGTATTGCGGTCTTATCATAATGACTTCAGTACAAAGCATATAAGCCTACTCTGAGTGAAGCTAGCGGCAGTTAGGCTGCTAGAGCTAAAGGTTTATTTTCAGCGTTTATTGTTTTTCAGCAGATTTACGAGATACTGAAAGCTCGACATGCTCCTCAGGTTCTGCAACCCACGTCGAAGCCAGGTCGCCCCCTAATATCAGTAGAATGAGTTTATCTCCAAGTAATATTATTATCAAGAATAATGTATTATTATATATATATTATTATGCCTATACATCAGTATATATTTTTAAATAAAAAGCCTAAAATTAGCCATAAACTAGGAGACTTCTTAAAAAGTACAGCACAGAAAAATACCGGCAAAGCATATAAGCCTTTTGAATTATATAAAATTCTTTATCCCAAAAAACTTAGTCAAAACGAAATAGAACAACTTTCAATTTTATTGGAAGCTAAAATAAATATAAATAAAGTAAAAATTTCGAAAAATACCATATTAATTTCATCAAGATCTGGAAATTTATCACCGTGGTCTGAAAAGGCAAAACAAATAATTGTGAGCTGTAATTTTAGCCATAAAATAGAGATTGAGCCCATATTGTTATTTGATTTTGAAAATAAAAAAAAGATATTTAATATGGTGGTTGATAACAAAGATAATATTTTCGATAAAATGACACAATTATGTTTATACACTAATAATCAGATATATAAATATATACGCACAGCTAAAAAATTAAACAAAATTAAAAAAACTAAAAATATTACAGCTTCTAAAATTAATATTTTTAACATTAAAATGGGTTTAGCGTTAAATAATGAAGAAATTTTATATCTAAAGGAAATGTATAAAAAATTAAAGAGAGATCCAAATGATATTGAGTTAATGATGTTTTCTCAAATTAACTCAGAACACTGTAGGCACAAAATATTTAACTCTAAACTAATAAACAAGAGTTTCAATCAAGAGCTTTCATTATTTAAATTAATTAAAAAAACTTATAAGAATAATAGTAAAAATATAATTTCTGCTTATAAAGATAATTGTTCAATTATTAATTCTAATAAAATTAATTTTTTGCTCACAGATAAAAACAAATATAAATATAAAAAAGAAAAGGGCTTATATATAATTAAAGCAGAAACACATAATCATCCAACCGCTATAGCTCCTTATGAAGGTGCTGCAACAGGGTCTGGCGGAGAATTAAGAGATGAGGGAGCCACTGGCTTAGGCTCAATACCAAAAATTGGTTTTACTGGATACACGTTATCTAATTTATGTATACCTAATGATGTTAAAAATTGGGAATCAGATTCAATTGGAGTGCCATCAAGAATAAAAACCCCTCTTGAAATTATAATTAATGCTCCTATAGGTGCTGCCGCCTATAATAATGAATTTGGAAGACCAAATATATTTGGTTATTTTAGAACATGCCAATTTCCTTGCATTGATAACAATAAAAATATAAAAGCTTTTGGATATCATAAACCTATTATGATAGCTGGTGGAATAGGATCAATTAGACCTAACCATACCCATAAGAAAAAATTATCAAATAATGATTTAATTATTATTCTTGGTGGACCATCTTATTTAATCGGACTTGGAGGAGGCGCTGCATCATCATTGTCATCAGGGGCTAGCAGTGAAAATTTAGATTTTGCATCTGTTCAAAGAGACAATCCTGAAATAGAAAGAAGATGTCAAGAAGTCATTAATAAATGCATTTATATGAGTTCAAAAAATCCAATAAAAAGTATACATGATATTGGTGCTGGAGGGCTAAGTAATGCAATTCCTGAAATTGTAAATGAATCCCATATGGGAGCAAAAATTTATAGCTCTAAAATACCAATTGCTGAAAAAAATATGACACCTCTTGAGATTTGGTGCAACGAATCTCAAGAACGTTATGTAATTATCATAAATAAAAAAAACTTAGAGATATTTTCAAAAATCTGCAATAGAGAAAATTGTCCATATGCAGTAATAGGAAATGTTTTAAAGAAAAAAGAATTAATAGTTTTTGACAGAAATGATAAAACAAAAATTATTAATTTACCGATGACTTCTTTATTAGGGAAACCACCTATCAAACCAATAGAATTAACTAATTTTGTATCTAAAATACAATATAGCAATAGAAGTAATTTATCATTTGATCAAGCAGTGGAAAACATACTTGAACTCCCCTCAGTTTCAGATAAGAGTTTTTTAATTACAATTGGTGATCGCTCAGTAACAGGGCTAGTATCAAGAGATCAAATGATTGGGCCAAATCAAATTCCTGTTTCAAACGTTGGAATTACATTATCTGATATTAATTCAGATAATGGTGAAGTTATTACAATTGGGGAAAGACCAATTTTAGCAATTTCTGACCCAGAAGCTTCTGTGGAAATTTCCCTTGGTGAGATAATTACTAATATTTCATGTTGTCATATCAAGGATTTATCAAATATAAAATTATCTGCTAATTGGATGGCATCATCCAAAAATAAAAATGAAATCCAAGGTTTATTTCTTGCAGTTAATAAAATATCAAAACTATGCACAAAACTTAATATAACTATACCTGTGGGAAAAGATTCACTATCAATGAACACAAGTTGGAAGAATAAAAATATAAATTATGAAGTTGAAAGCCCTGTAAGTCTTGTCTTAACAGCATTTAGCTCAATCAAAAATGTAAAAAAATGCATCACTCCTGAACTACAGGGCAATAAAGAAATTTTTCTAATTGATATTGCAAATGGAAAGCAAAGACTTGGTGGATCAGCATATCATCAAATTCAGAATGTAATTCACAAGGACGTACCTAGAATTGATAATGTAGACTATCTAATCAATTTTTTTAAACTTAGCCAAATGCTTATTACAAAAAATATAATTACAGCTTACCATGATAAATCTGATGGAGGTTTATTTACTACTTTGACTGAAATGGCTCTTTCAGGAAATTGTTCAATAATTATAAATAAAAGCGAGGAAAAATATAGAAAAAAAGAAAATTTAGAAAAATTTTTCTTTAATGAAGAATTAGGTGTAGTTATTGAAGTACCAAAATCTAAAGTGAAAGAATTAAAGTATTTGGCTTCAAAAACTAATACCGAGAGTATGATTGTTAAATTAGGTGAAAGCCGTATAGAAAAAAATCCAAAACTATTTATTCAATCATATAAAAGTTTAAATTTTAAATTAACAGAATTAAGAAAATCTTGGAGTAAACTATCATACAATATACAAAGATTGAGAGACAACCCAAAAACTGCACTAGAAGAATATACTTTTAAAATTAATGCACACAAAAATATAAAACCTATTGTTAATAAAATTAATTTTTCAAATAAAATATCTAAAATATACAAGAATAGAAAGCCTAAGGTTGCTATCTTGCGCGAACAAGGAGTTAATGGTCATAAAGAAATGGCTCATGCATTTATGTTGTCAGGATTTGAATGCTACGATGTGCACACAAATGACATTGCTTCTGATATCATCAAATATGATGGATTGGTGGCTTGTGGCGGTTTTTCTTTTGGAGATGTGTTAGGCGCTGGAAAAGGTTGGGCAAATAAAATACTTTTTAATAATAATTTGAAAGATTCTCTTGAGTCTTTTTTTTACGATACTTCTAAATTCTCGCTTGGTGTTTGTAATGGTTGCCAAATGCTATCACAATTATCGCATTTAATGCCAGGAACAAAATATTGGCCTAAATTTTATAAAAACGATTCAAATCAATTTGAAGCAAGATTATCAAGAGTAGTTATTAATAAAAGTAATTCAATATTTCTAAAAAATATGGAAGGCTCAATATTGCCACTAATAGTATCTCATGGAGAGGGTCGAGCAGTATTTAAAAATAAAAAAGATAGCATGAATGCTATAATTAATTATGTTGATAACAATAACAAAAAAACCACACAGTATCCATATAACCCAAATGGCTCTACTAATGGGGCTAATGGATTTAGCAATCAAGATGGAAGAATAACTATATTGATGCCACACCCAGAAAGATTGTATAACTTAAATCAATTTTCATATGCACCTAAAGAATGGAAAGTTTCTCCATGGTCAAAATTTTTTACAAATGCAAGAGATTGGTTAGAATAAGTTATGAATAAATATAATCTAGACAAAGAACATCAAATTACAAATAAAGCATTATTTGATAATAGAAGAAAGATTATGAAATCTATGATTAGCTTACCATTTATATTTAGCTCAAATTTATTTAGCGCACCTTCTGGACAAAAACTTAAGTTTAATAAAGATATTGAGTATAGTACAAATGAAAAAACTAACACTATAAAGCAAATTACCTCGTATAATAATTTCTATGAACTAGGATCTGGAAAAAGAGACCCTATGTTGAATGCGAACATGCTTCAGACTGATAATTGGAAATTAACAATAGATGGATTAGTAGAAAAACCACTTATATTAGATGCAGATGACTTGATAACAAAATTTCAATTAGAAGAAAGAATATATAGATTGAGATGTGTTGAGGCATGGTCGATGGTAGTACCTTGGATAGGATTTGAGCTAAAGAGAATAATGGACATTGTCAAACCTTTGTCTAATGCCAAATATGTTGCCTTTCAATCAATATTAGATAGAGAACATTTGCCTGGACAAAAAAGAAATATTTTAAATTGGCCTTATCGAGAAGGGTTAAGAATAGATGAAGCTGTACATCCTCTTACATTAATTTCTGTTGGCTTATATGGGCAAGTACTTCCCAATCAAAATGGATCACCTGTAAGATTAATTGTTCCATGGAAATATGGTTTTAAAAGCATTAAATCACTAGTTAAAATTTCATTTGTTGAAAAAAAACCTATATGTACTTGGAATGAAGAAACTCCTAATGAATATGGTTTTTATGCAAATGTAAACCCGTATGTTGACCATCCCAGATGGAGCCAAAAAAGAGAAAGAAGAATTGGAGATTTTAGAAAACAAGATACTCTAATGTTTAACGGGTATATTAAATTTGTTAGTAATCTTTACGATAATATGGATTTAAAAAAACACTTTTAATACTTAATATTGAAAAAATTTTTTACATATATATTTTTTATAATACCGTTTTTATATATTACGTTTAATTTATTCTTTAATTCAAACATAATAAATATCCAAACATACTTGATTACAAGTTCAGGTTATATAGCGCTATCCTTGATAGTTATTATTTTATTTATACCAAACACCCCTGTTTTATACAAAATAATTGATAGAAGATTACTAGGATTGATTACATTTGTATTTTCTTTTATACATTTAATTTTTTATTTTTTTGATAATAATTTTAACCTTGTTTTTCTTAAAGATGACTTTATTAATTTAAATTTTATTCAAATAGGTTATTCTGCTTTACTATTATTTTTACCACTTGTATTAACTTCAAATGATATATTCAAAAAAAATCTTGGTAAAATATGGTATAAGATACATAAATTGATATATCTTATTTTAGCGTTATCTATGATACATTATTATATGATAATTAAAGCTGATTATTTAATATTTTCATTTTATTTATTGGCAATATTGGTAATATTTTTTTTAAATTATAGAAGAAATTAAACATGAATAGGCGAGAATTTTTACAATTTATTATAGCTGGATATATTGCTGGAATTATTAAGCCATCATTTGGATCATCAATTGTTGACTATAGTAACACACCATTTGGAAATTTACGTCTTCTCCACATAACCGACACTCATGGGCAATTAGAGCCAATGTATTTTAGAGAGCCAAACTATAATTTAGGTGTAGGAAAAAATAGAAACACACCCCCACATATTGTTGGAAAAAATTTATTAGATTATTATTCTGTAAATTCAAAATTATTAGAATATGCGTATACTCATCTTAATTATAATAAACACGCAAAAGAATTTGGTAAATTCGGCGGATATGCTTATTTAAAAACCATCATAGATAATCTTAAAGCTGAAGCTAACGAAAATACTTTATTGTTAGACGGAGGAGATGCATGGCAAGGCAGCGCTTTATCTCTATTTGAAAAAGGAAAAGATATGGTTCAAGCTTCAAATATTTTAGGTGTAGATATCATGACCGGGCATTGGGAATTTACCTTTGGAGAAAAACAATTTATAGAAAATATAAAACAGTTTAATGGTGATTTTGTAGCTCAAAATATAAAATTAACCGAAGAAGCTATTTTTGATGGAATGATACCTTTCGATAAAGAAAATCATTTTCAAAAACCATATGTGATAAAAGAAGTTAATAATTTAAGAGTAGCTGTCATTGGCCAAGCATTCCCTTACACTCCTATTGCAAACCCTAAAAGATTTATACCAAATTTAACTTTTGGTATTAAAGAAAGCGAGCTCCAATCACTTGTAAATGATATTAAAAGCAAAGAAAAGCCTTCTATAATTATTCTATTATCTCACAATGGTGTTGATGTAGATAAAAAGATGGCAAAAACAGTTAATGGAATAGATATTATTTTAGGAGGTCATACACACGATGTTTTACCAGAGCCGTTAATTATAGGAAATCGTAATTCTAAAACATTAGTAATTAATTCTGGATGCAATGGTAAATTTATATCAGTTTTAGATTTAAAGGTTAATAACAATTCTTTTGATTATAGATATAAGTTATTACCAATAATTTCAAATCAGATAAAACCATCACATGATATGGAGAGTTTTATTAAAAAAATAAAGCAACCGTACAATAAATTGCTCAGCAAGGTTATTGGCAAGTCAAATTTAGATTTATATAGAAGAGGAACTTTTAACGGTTCGTTTGATCAATTAATATGCGAGTCTATGATAAATGTTCTGGATGCTGAAATTTCTTTATCTCCTGGGTTTAGATGGGGACCAACAATTTTAGCAAATGAAGATATAACTATGTCAGACATTTACAGTCATACCGCCATTACATATCCAAACACGTATGTAAGAGAAATAAATGGAGAAGGAATAAAAAATATTTTAGAAGATGTTGCGGATAATATTTTTAACCCAGACCCTTATTTGCAACAAGGCGGAGACATGGTTAGAACATCAGGCCTATCTTATGAAATTACTCCTAAAAACCATATTAATAATAGAATAAATAATCTAAAAACAATTAACGGCGAGCCAATCAAAGCTAAAAAAATATACAAGGTTAGTGGTTGGGCAGGTGTTAATCAAGAAGAAACTGGAAAACCTATATGGAATATTACAAGAGAATATCTGCAAACCATTAAATTTTTTGATGCAACCTCAGTTACACAGCCTAAAATTATTTATGAAAATAATAATATTGGCATAGAAACTTAGTTACAATAATTTGATTAAATGTTAATATTTCATGAGTATTTATTGAGATAAAGGAGACAATATGTTTAATGTAGACACAAAAATCGCAGGATTTGATGATGAGCTAAATGATGCAATAAAAAAGGAAATTAAGCGCCAAGAAGAACATGTTGAATTAATAGCATCTGAAAATTATGCTAGTCCAAGAGTACTTGAAGCGCAAGGATCTGTATTGACAAATAAATATGCAGAAGGTTATCCAGCTAAAAGATATTATGGCGGATGTGAAAATGTTGATGTAGCTGAGCAGCTTGCTATAGATAGATTAAAAGAAATTTATCAATGTGATTATGCTAATGTGCAACCTCATTCTGGTTCTCAAGCTAATGCTGCAGTGTATTTAGCACTTCTAAATGCTGGTGACACCATATTAGGTATGAGTTTAGATGCTGGCGGCCACTTAACCCATGGATCAAAAGTAAATTTTTCTGGTAAATTATTTAATGCTATCCAATATGGGATAGATGATAATGGTTTGCTAGATTATGATGAAATTGAAAAACTTGCAATTAAACATAAACCAAAAATGTTAATTGGTGGATTCTCTGCTTATTCTCAAATAATAGACTGGGAAAGAATGTCTGAAATAGCGAAAAAAATTAATGCTTATTATGTAGTAGATATGGCCCATGTATCTGGTCTTGTTGCTGCCGATGTTTATCCATCACCAGTCCCCTTTGCTGACGCTGTTACTTCAACAACTCATAAGACACTTAGGGGCCCGAGAGGCGGAATTATTATATGTAAATCAAACCCAGAATTAGAAAAGAAATTTAATTCGTTAGTTTTCCCTGGGACACAAGGCGGTCCTTTAATGCATGTAATAGCAGCTAAAGCTGTTGCGTTTAAAGAAGCATTGGAGCCAGAATTTAAAGAATATATGAAACAAGTTGTAATAAACGCAGATGTGTTAGCAAAAACTATAATAGAAAGAGGATATGATATAGTTTCAGGTGGAACAAAAAACCATTTAATGTTAGTAAGTCTGGTTAAACATGGATTAACAGGAAAGGCAGCAGATGCAGCCCTCCATAAAGCAAACATAACGGTAAATAAAAACTCCGTACCCAATGACCCGCAAAGCCCATTTGTAACCAGCGGCATTAGATTGGGAACAGCTGCAATTACTACTAGAGGATTTCTAGAACAGGAAACAAAGATTTTAGGCAATCTAATTTGTGATGTCCTTGATGATATCGAAAACGAGGGTGTAATAACATCAGTTAAAGAAAAAATTCTTAATTTAACATCCCAGTATCCTGTTTATTCGTCAAGTAAAAAAGCAGTAGCATAGAGGTGATATGAAATGCGCTGTCCTTTTTGTGGAGATAGTAGCACAAGCGTAATTGACTCAAGACTTAGTATTGAAGTAAATACTATTAGAAGAAGACGTGAATGTAGTTCGTGTAACAAAAGGTTCAATACATCAGAGTTCTCAGAGTTAAATTTTCCAAGAGTTGTTAAGACAGATCAATCATCAGAGTTATTTTCAAAAGATAAAATAAAAAAAGGAGTATATATAGCTCTAGAAAAACGTAAAAACTCTCTAGAAGATATTGATAAAACGTTAGATACAATATATAGCAAATGTTTAATTTATCCTGAAAAAGAAATATCCTCAAAAGAAATTGGTCAAATTGTTATGAATGAATTAATCAAATTGGACCATGTGGCATACTTAAGGTTTGCATCTGTTTATTTAAATTTTGAAGACATAAATTCATTTAGAAGTTTAATAAAAAATTTAGAAAAAGATTTATCTCCGGAAATGAAAAAAAGACAAAAAAAACTTTTAGATGATGAATAAAAAAGAAAAGGATATTTTTTATATAAAAAAAGTTATAGAGCTTGCTAAAAAAGGACAATACACAGCTCACCCAAACCCTATGGTTGGAGCAATTATTGTAAAAAATAATAAAATTATCGGAAAAGGTTATCACAAAAAGCCAGGAACACCTCATGCTGAACAAATAGCAATAAAACAGGCAGGTAAGGATGTTAAAAATTCTACTCTTTATGTTAACTTAGAACCTTGTTGTCATTTTGGTAGAACACCTCCTTGTTCAAATATTATTATAGAGAGTAAAATAAAAAGAGTAGTTATTTGTGAGCGTGACCCAAATCCAATAGTTAATGGCAAAAGCGTAAGACAATTAAAAAAAAGTGGCATAATTGTAGATGTTGGGCTATATAAAAATGAAGCTATAAATATTAATAAAGGATTTTATAATAGATTTAATTTAAAAAAACCATACGTTACAGTAAAAATTGGAATGTCTTTAGATGGAAAAGTTTCTATTTCAAATGGCGATAGTAAATGGATAACTTCAAATAAATCAAGAGCAGATGTACAACATGAAAGAGCATTGACTCCATTAATATTATCTACATCAAATACAGTTATAAAAGATAATCCACTATTAAATGTACGAGTTAGATCTTTACAAAAAAAAATTATTAACCAACCAGCTTTGGCTTTAATTGATTCAAATCTAAGAATTCCTTTAGACAGCAAAGTATTTTCTAATTATTCAAGAAAAATAATTATTTTTACAGCAAAGAAAAAAATATACAAAAAATATAAATCTAATGTAGAAGTTATTACAATTTCTAATACAGAGAATGGATTAAATGTTAAAAGTTGTCTAAAACATTTAGCTCTAAGAGATTATAATAATATTTTTATAGAATCTGGGCCAAAATTTGTTTCTACTTTATTAAAGAAAAATCTTGTTGATGAACTTATTTTATACATTTCTCCTAAAATATTAGGGAATAAATCTAATGATTTTTCTAATGTAGATTATATTAAAACGTTATCAAAAAAGATAAAGTTTAATTTTAATGATATGATACAAATTGGCAACGATATTAAACTTAAACTAAATTCATAATATGTTTTCTGGAATAATCGAACATTTGGGTACCGTGCAGGAAGTTAACAAATCTTCTGATAGTTTTGAATTAGTCATTAAATTGCCTGATATATCAAAAATATCATTGGGAGACAGTATATCAGTTAATGGTGTTTGTTTAACTACTGAAAAAATTAGCGATGAATTTCTTCATTTTAAATTATCTCCGGAAACCATTAAATTAACTTCTCTGGTAACTTTAAATCATAATGATATTGTTAATGTTGAATTTCCTTTGACACTTAATAAGTTTATTAGTGGACATTTAACGACAGGACACATAGATTCTACGGGTACTATTGAATCAATAAAACAAAACAATGATGCATGGGAGTTATGTGTATCTGTTGATGAGTCAATATTAAAATATATTGTAACAAAAGGATCAATAAGTATAGATGGAATAAGCTTGACTGTAAATACAATAGTAAACAATAAAATTAACGTAACGATAATTCCGCATACTTATAATAATACAATTATAAAAAGTTATACATTAGGACGGAAGGTTAATATTGAAGCAGACTATATTGCAAAGCATTTGGATAAATTAAGGAATGATTGATAAAACAGAAGATATTATAGAGTCTATAAAAAAAGGGCAAATGGTCGTAATAATGGATGATGAGAATCGTGAAAACGAGGGAGACTTAATGATGGCGTCTGAATTTATAAAACCAAAAGATATAAATTTTATGGCATCTAAAGGAAAGGGTCTTATTTGTATGACGCTAACTAAAAATAAATGCAAAAAATTAGGATTACCATTAATGAAACAGTCTGGAGAAAATTTTAAAGAAACTAATTTTACAGTATCCATAGATGCTGCCGAAGGTATAACCACAGGCATTTCAACATCTGATAGAGCGAAAACCATAAGAACAGCTATAGCAAAAAACTGCAAACAAAGTGACTTAGTTCAGCCCGGACATATTTTTCCTTTAATGGCAAAAGATGGAGGAGTCTTAGTAAGAGCTGGCCACACTGAAGCAGGATGTGACTTAGCAAGATTAGCTGGGTTAGAACCATCTGCGGTAATAGTAGAAATCCTAAAAGATGATGGTAGCATGGCTAGAAAAAAAGACCTGATAACCTTTGCAAAAAAAAATAAATTAAAAATAGGAACAATTGAGGATTTAATAAAATATAAAACAGCAAACGAGAAAACCATAAGAAGAATTAATGAAAATAAGATTAAAACAGAACATGGGTTTTTTAATGCTATTTTCTATGAAGACATTTTAACAGAACAAGTTCACTTTGTTTTAATTAAAAATGTAATCAAACCTAATCAAGCAACAACCGTAAGGGTGCATGTTCAGAGTATATTATCTGATACTATTAAGTCTAAATCTTTCGGTAGCTGGACTTTAGAAAATGCTTTAAAAAAAATATCTAAATCACAACAGGGCGCCCTTGTTTTTATAACCAATAACCTAGATAACTTGCAAATTGACTCATTAATGATTAATAATAGTCAAGCTAAAAATAATAAAATAAAATATGATTATCGAACAATTGGTATAGGGGCTCAAATTTTAAATGATATTGGAGTTAAAGA
>Ga0066836_10000703_pt1 | contig 16727 bp, 16 predicted proteins | sample ETNtaG_18_FD_71568 | JGI IMG/M metagenome (GOLD analysis project Ga0066836, IMG submission 71568) | Marine microbial and viral communities from oxygen minimum zone, Eastern Pacific Ocean - ETNP201302SV91 | ecosystem: Environmental > Aquatic > Marine > Oceanic | place: Pacific Ocean: Eastern... | reverse complement strand
ATATCAATAATTTAACGTATTCATTAGAAATTCCTGTAAATACAAAAGGAAAAAAGGATATAACTAAAGATTACGTTAAGATAAAAACAGTAAAAAAAACCTTAACTAAAAATACAATTATTGAATCATGGGTAGTATCTTTTTCAGAACCCGTAACCAAGGAATTGACTACAAAGTTAAATAGTTTGGGAATAACTTCTATCATTACCATTAATTCAAAAAAAACAAAAACAGCTGTTGCAGCAGTTGGCCCTTTTGTAGACAAACAAATAGCAAAAAATATTTTAAATAAAATAAGAAATAAAATTGATATTAACGCATCCATAGAGAGCATAACCAACTAATGTTAACTATAGATTTAATAATCACTTTATTTATTATCTTTTGGACTCTCTATGGTTTTCTTAGAGGATTTATTGTAGAGTTAACTTCTTTACTTTGCTGGGCAGCTGCAATATATTTTTCTGCTAATTATTTTTATATTCCCGCAAACCATATCAATGAATTTGTTAATTCTAGTGAAATTTCTAATGTACTAGCATTTATTGGCATTTTTATGTTTACCTTTATTTTTTCTTCAATTGTAGGTTTTATTCTATCTAAATTTGTAAATTTAGTTGGTTTTTCAACACTCAATAAAATATTAGGCTTAATAGTTGGACTTTTAAAAGGCATGACGCTTACTCTTATTACTGTTTACCTATTAAACTTGACTGAATTTAGAAATAATAATATTTTTCAAGAATCCAAGTATATACCGTTTTTTAATGGTATAATTAGTAAATATCTAAAATCATCGGATTCTTTCTTTGATAGTTTGGAGTTAAATATATAATATAGCTATGTGCGGTATCGTTGCTGTTTACGGATCAAATAATGTAGTTCATGACATATATGAATCACTTACCGTCCTACAACATCGAGGGCAAGACGCTTCTGGGATTCTTACTAATTATGATGGTAAAATTGCTCTTAGAAAATCGCTTGGTCTTGTTAGAGATGGTTTTGATAAAAAACATATTGATAGATTAAAAGGTAAAACTGGAATTGGCCATGTGAGATACCCCACTGCAGGTCATGCTGAGAGTTCAGCTGAAGCACAACCATTTTATGTAAACTCTCCCTATGGCATAGGACTAGCTCATAACGGTAATTTAATAAATTCTTCAGACTTAAAGGATAACTTATTTAGTGAAGACTTAAGGCATATCAATACAAAATCAGATTCTGAAATATTATTAAATATATTTGCCCATGAGTTACAGCTGCATAGCAAAGAAACTTTTACTCCAGACGATGTCTTTTATGCTGTTGCAGGAGTACATAGAAGGGTAAAAGGAGCCTATGCAGTTGTCGCGTTGATTTCTGACAGAGGAATTGTAGCATTTAGAGACCCATATGGAATTAGACCTCTATGTTTTGGGACAAGAGAAGTCGAGGGTAAAACTGAAACTATGGTAGCATCAGAGTCAGTAGCTCTTGATTCCTCGGGTTTTAAATTAGTAAGAGATATTAAACCAGGTGAAGCAATTTTTATTGATAGTGATGGAAAAATACATACTAGACTATGTTGCGAAAAGACCAAATACACTCCATGTATTTTTGAATATGTTTATTTTGCAAGACCAGATACAATTATTGACGGTATATCTGTATATTCAGCAAGAATGAAGATGGGACAACATTTAGCAAATAAAATATTAAAGATATGGAAAAATCATGACATTGATGTAGTAATTCCTATTCCTGACACTAGCAGAATTTCTGCGTTAGAACTTTCTATATCACTCGGTGTTCCATTCAGAGAAGGTTTTATAAAAAACAGATATATAGGCAGAACATTTATAATGCCAGAACAAACCCAAAGAATTAAATCAGTTAAAAGAAAGCTAAATGCTATATCTACAGAATTTAAAAACAAAAATGTACTTTTAGTTGATGATTCGATAGTCAGAGGAACTACATCTAAGCAAATTATAGAAATGGCTAGAGAAGCAGGTGCTAAAAAAGTTTATATGGCTTCTGCGGCGCCACCTGTAAAATTTCCAAACGTATATGGCATTGATATGCCGGCTAGTAATGAATTTGCAGCCGATGGAAGAAGCGACAAAGAAATAGCAAAATTAATTGGAGCTGATAGATTATTTTATCAAGATTTATCAGATTTAATTTCTGCAGTCCAAAGCAAGGAATCACCAATTAAAAATTTTGACTCATCATGTTTTGATGGCAATTACGTTACTGGAAATGTAACCAAATCATATTTAGATGAGCTTGATGAGTTGAGAAATAACGTTGCTAAGGTTAAAGATAATCCAGATATTGGTGATGACGTTATGGTTTATTAAATATGGATGAATTAAAAGAATTAATTCTAGAGTCAAAGAGTATTTTCGAAGAAAAAGCACCCAATATAGATCAAGATAAATTTCTCATAGTACAACCAGCAAAACAACTGTTATATTTAGTTATAAATGATTTAGTAAATTCTACATATAATATTTCTACCTCAAAGTATGGATTAGGAAATAAAAATGAATCATTTCAAACACCCACAGGAATTCATTATATTGCTAAAAAAATAGGAGATAATGCACCAAAAAACACAATTTTTAAGGGAAGAAAAATATTTTTAGATAATTTAACAACAGATGACTTAGGCGAGATAAAATATTCTAAAATAAAACATAAATATTTTAAGGATAATGAAGATATAATAACGTCTAGAATTATGTGGCTAAAAGGCCATGAGGAAGGAACGAATCAAGGAGGAAATGTTGATTCATATTCAAGATATATTTATATTCATGGCACAATTCATGAAGGTTTAATTGGTAAAGAAGCATCTCATGGTTGTGTAAGAATGAAAAATGATGATGTTATAGAACTTTATGATAAGGTTACAGAAAATACACTTGTAAGAATCTTAGACAATTAAGACAAATATTGTATTAAATCTTTTGGGTTATGTATCACTATATCTGGATCCCATAATTTTATATCTTCAAAATCCTCTATAAAGCCAAAGTTAGCGACCCCAGTAATCATACCAGCATCTTTTGCAGCTAGAACATCTCTTTCGTCGTCACCTAAATATAGTATTTCATTTGGATTTATCTTTAATTCTATCAAGGCTTTTAATAATCCCTCAGGAGATGGTTTGGGGTCATCAACCATATCTCCAGTAATCAAACAATGCATTTTATTTGTCAAAGACAAACCTTCTATAATTTTATTCGCATATTTTGAATGTTTATTAGTAACGACACCCCATTTCATATTCTTATTTTCAATAAATTTAATAAGCTCACTCATATCATCAATCATTTTAGTGTGAACAAAACAGTTTTTAGAATATTCTTGTAAAAACTCAGATCTTAATAAAGATGAATCTATAGATCTCCCATTTACTTTAGAAGCATATTCAATTATACCTACAGCACCTTTAGATATATGATATTTTAGCTCTGAACAATTTACCACATCAAATTTGTGTTCTAGTAACACCTTATTAAGTGCTACGCATATATCCATTGACGAATCTATAAAAGTTCCATCTAGATCAAATAATATGGATTTTATTTTGCTCATTAAGTTTTAGTTGCACTCATAATATAATTAATTTTTGTAATAGATGAAAATGAAAAATTATAATTTAAGGGGTTTATTTTTACTCCCGTAATATCTTCAGTTTCAAAACCTAAATCATTTAACATTTTATTTATTTCGGATGGCTTAATAAATTTATCATATTGATGAGTTCCTTGGGGTATAATTTTAAGAAAATATTCTGCAATTAATTTAGCAAATATAAAAGAATATATATTTCTATTAATTGTGGATAAAAACAATTTCGTTGACTTTTTTGAAATTTTTTTGATAGTTTCTAACAATTGTTTTTGATTAGGAACATGTTCAATTAATTCAAAACATATAATACCATTAAAGTTTTTTTTATTTTTTTTAATAAAATCATCTAAACTAGAACAGACATAATTAATTTTTAAACCAGATTCTAAAGCATGTTTTTTTGCTATGCTAACAGTTTTTTTTGATGCATCTAACCCTGTAACACTAGCCCCTAATTTAGATAACTCTTCAGCAAGTAATCCTCCACCGCAACCAACATCAAGTATATTAGCGTTTTTAATTTCCATTCTAGATTTTATATATTCTATTCTTAATGGCGTAAGATTATGGATAAGCTTATATGGACCTCTCTTATTCCACCATTCATGTGCGTATTTATCAAAATTATCTATTTCTAATTGATCAACATTCATCGAAATAACCTATTATTATTTTGTCTAATTTTTCCACTTTCCATTATACTCAATTTACAGCTAATAAATTAAAAAAAATCTATAATTGTTACTCAGAATCATTTTTTAACCATTTTTTGGATATTTATAAATTTTGTCGTGCATATAAGGGGTTTATGATAAAATAGAGGATTAATATCTTTTATGGGATTATTAGCAATATATGCCTGAAAATCAAGAAATTAGATTTGAACAAGAAATGAGACAATCTTACCTAGATTATGCTATGAGTGTAATCGTTGGTAGAGCTTTGCCAGATGTGAGAGATGGTCTTAAACCTGTCCATAGAAGAGTTCTGTATTCTATGCATGAACTTAATAATTCATGGAATAAATCATATAAAAAATCAGCAAGAATAGTTGGTGATGTTATAGGTAAATATCATCCACATGGTGATTCTGCGGTATACGATACAATTGTTAGATTAGCACAGCCTTTTTCTATGAGACACCCATTGATTGATGGGCAAGGTAACTTTGGTTCTATTGATGGAGATTCACCTGCAGCTATGAGATATACGGAAGTTAGGATGTCAAAACTATCCCAAGAACTATTACAAGATATAGATAGAGAAACTGTTGATTTTTCTCCAAATTACGATGGTTCAGAAAAGGAACCTACTGTTTTACCAACAAGAGTCCCAAATTTATTAGTAAATGGATCTACTGGCATTGCTGTTGGAATGGCAACTAATATACCGCCTCATAATTTAAATGAAGTAGTAGATGCAACCATAGCAATTATCAATAAGCCCTCACTATCTGATACAGAGAACATTGATGAACTTATAGAAGCTAGTGGGGTACAGGGACCTGATTTTCCAACATTTGGAGAAATCAAAGATGATGGAGGTATAAAATCAGCATTAGTTCGCGGAAGAGGGTCTTTTAAAATTAGAGCTAAGCATACAGTAGAAAATAAAGACAATGATAAAACTTCAATTATTTTTACAGAACTCCCGTATCAAGTTAACAAAGCTAGGTTAATAGAAAACATTGCACAACTAGTAAGAGATAAAAAAATAAATGAAATCAGCCATCTAAGAGATGAATCAGATAGAGATGGTATGAGATTGGTGATTGAGTTAAAAAGAGGCGAACAACACGAAGTTGTCTTAGGCTCTCTTTATAAACATACGAATGCACAGATTTCATATTCAGTTAACATGGTTTGTTTGGTTAATGGCGAACCAAAAACATTAGGTTTTGTAGATATATTAAATGAATTTATAAAACATAGAAGAGAGGTTATAACAAAAAGAACTTTATTTGATTTAAGAAAGTCAAAAAATAAAGCTCATACGCTTGAAGGACTAGGAATTGCGTTAATTAATGTTGATAAAATTATTGCATTAATAAAAAAAGCAAAAAATACACAAGATGCAAAATCAGATTTAATAAAAACTAATTGGAACCCAGGAGAGTTAGTTAAATTTTTAGGAATAGTTGATAAGCAAACTAAAGATTTTACTGAAACAGAAGATGGATATGGTTTAATAGAAAAAAAATATAAACTTTCTCCAACTCAAGCCCAAGCAATTTTAGATTTAAAATTACAAAAATTAACTGGACTAGAACAAGATAAAATTTTTTCAGACTATAAATCTGAAATTGAAGAAATAAAAAGGTTTATAAAAATTTTAACAGATACCAATGAGCTTGATTCTGTTATGAAAAAAGAGCTTCAGGAGGTTAAGAAAGAGTACGGCGAAGAAAGAAGATCATCTATATCAATTGATGAAGGTGAGGTACGTAAAGAAGATTTAATAAAAAAAGAAAAAGTAATAGTGGTGCTAACAAAAGCTGATTATGTTAAAAGACTACCAGCTAAGGATTTCAAAAAACAAAAAAGAGGAGGCAGGGGGATAAATGCTACTAGATTTAAGGATGGAGATGAAACAAAATTAATTTGTCAGGCGCATACACATGACACTGTACTATGTTTCTCAACATTAGGTAAAGTTTATGCAATCAGAGTATTTGATATACCTGACCCAAGCAGACAAGCAAGAGGTAGACCAATTAACAATATACTTCCATTGTCTGATAATGAATTAATTAGCACGTTTGTTGTGGTTAACTCTTTTGATGAGGATGCATATTTATTTATGTCTACTAAAATGGGAATGATTAATAAAATACCAATACATTTATTTAAAAAAATTAGAACAACTGGATTAAAAGCTATTGTATTAAAACCTGGAGATGAACTTTTAGGCGCGCATTATACAATGAAGGGAGAGCATATAATGCTTGTAGCTGAAAACGGCAAAGCTATTAAATTTTTAGAAAGTGATGTGCGAGAACGATTCAGAGGAACTCTTGGAGTTAGAGGAATCAATTTATCTAAAACTTGTAAATTAATTTCAATTTTAAAACCGCTTAATGGAGAAATTATAACTGTCACAGAAAATGGCTATGGAAATAGAGTTTCACTTGATAATTATAATATTCAAAAAAGAGGAGGGGTTGGAGTTATAGGCATTAAAGCAAGCAAAAGGAACGGCAAGGTAGTTGGAGCTGTTAATTCATCGAAAGATGATCAAATAATTATGATTACAAGTAAAGGTAAAACAATTAAAATATCAGTCAATGATATGCCAATTATTGGTAGAAATACACAGGGCGTGCGGCTACAAGTACTGCAGGATGATGAGAAATTAGTCGCAATATCAACGGAAGCAGTTGTAAATGATGAAAAGTAATCTTAAGAAAATACGTCTCCTAATTGATAAATTAGACAAAGATATAGTTAAAAAACTTAACGAAAGAGGCGAGCTTGCCCAAAAAATAAAAGAAGCTAAAAACCTTTCGGTTAATAAAGATATTTTTCGACCTGAGAGAGAGATACAAATATTAAGAAAAATTAAAGACATTAATGATGGACCATTATTAGATAGTCATCTACAGTCAATATTTAGAGAAATCATGTCATCTTGCCTATCTCTTGAAATTGAACTTAAGGTTGCTTGTTTAGGACCAGAACTTTCGTATAGTGATATTGCTTTAAATAAATTTTTTGGGTCATCTACAAACGTAATATTTCATAATTCAATTTCAGAAATATTTGATGATGTTAATAGACAAAATGTGGATTATGGAATTGTGCCAATTGAAAATTCTAACCAAGGTAGCGTTAAGGATACGTTAGACCATCTTATAAAAGATGATATTAGTATATCTGGAGAAACTAATTTGGTTATAGAGCATTGTTTATTATCAAAATCTAAAAAAATTAATCAAATTAAAAAAATATACGCACATGAGCAATCTTTCCTTCAATGTAATGATTGGATAACAAAAAATTTACCATATGCTTCTAGGATATATGTATCTAGTAATTCTGCAGCAGCAAAAAAAATACAAACTTTAAAGAATAGTGCGGCAATAGCTAGTAAGAATTGTTCTACTCTTTATAAATTACCTGTTTTGCAAAAAAATATCCATGATGTAATTGACAACACAACCAGGTTCATCATTATTGGGAATAAATCAGTATCTTCTAGTGGAAAAGACAAGACTTCTATACTAATCACAATTAATAATAAAGCTGGGTCTCTAAGTAAACTTTTAGAGCCGTTATCAAAGTCTGGAATAAGTATGACTAAAATTGAATCAATACCAACTAAAATAAATAATTGGGAATATATGTTTCTTATAGATATAGAAGGCCATATTGATAATAAAAAAGTAAGCAATGCATTAAACCTAATAAGGAAAAAAAGTGTGTTTTTTAAACATTTAGGTTCATACCCCAAGAGTATTTAAATAATGACCGCTAAAACCTCAACATCTAACTATAAACCTGGGATGGACATAAAATATGTCCAAGAAAAATATGGGCTGAAAAATGTTATTAAATTAGCATCAAATGAAAACCCTTCTGGTCCTAGCAAAAAAGCTATTAAAGAAGCATTAAAGGTTATTAAGACAACCAACAGATATCCTGAAGGAAGTTGTAAAGTTTTAAAATCAAAACTAAAAAAATTCTTAGGCAAAAACTTTATAAATGAAAAAAACATAATTATAGGAAATGGATCTAGTGAAATTTTAGAACTTACTGCAAGAGCATATCTTGGAAAAGGTTTTGAATCATTGTTCAGCAAACATTCATTTATAGTATATAAAATTATTTCAAATTCTATGCAATCAAAAATTGTAGAATCTAACGTGGTGAAAGATAAAACGGGTGATTATATGAATATAGATTTATTGGATATGAAAAATAAAATAACAAAAAAAACAAGAGTGATATTCATTGCAAACCCAGGAAACCCAATTGGCAAGATTATTGATTATAAGGATTTGGAAAAGTTCATTAAAAGTACGCCAAAGAGAATAATAATAGTTCTTGATGAAGCATACTTTGAATATGCTGCTTATAGAGGATATAAATCTACATTAGAATTATTAAAAAAATATAAAAACTTAATTATTACTAGATCATTTTCAAAGATTTATGCTCTTGCTGGTCATAGAATAGGATACGGTATAGCTTCAAGTGAAATCATAAGTAGGCTTAATGCTAAAAGACAACCATTTAATGTTAATAGTATTGCTCAAACAATGGCAGCTAGCTCATTAAATGATAAATTATTTGTTAAAACTAGTTTAGCAAGCAATGAGACTAGTCGGCTAACATTGATTTCTGAATTTAAAAAACTAAAAATATTTTATATTGATACGCATACCAACTTTATAACAATTTATTTAGGGGCTAAAACAAAAAAGATTTTTGAAAAACTATTATCTCTTGGAGTTATTTTGAGACCTCTTGATAATTATGGGTTAAAAAATTTTTTACGAGTAACAATAGGAACAAAATCTGAATGTCAAAAATTTGTCAAAATGCTAAAAATAACTATGAGTCAAATTTCATGATGTTTAAAAAGATATATATCTTTGGCCTAGGAATGATGGGCGCTTCATTAGCTAAAGCAATTAGATATAAAAAAATATCTAATAAAATATATGGTCATGATATAAATAAGAAAAATTTATTTTATGCCAATAAAAATAATATTATAAATGAATTGGAATCTAATGATTACGAACATTTATCTGAGTCAGATTTTATTATCTTATGTACACCAATAAGCGCATATAAATCATCAATGAATATTATTAATAAATATAAAAAAGATGGCGCAATAATTACCGATATAGGCAGCACCAAAGAAAGTATTGATATTTTATCAAAGACAATATTCGAAAATCATAATGATATTTTTATTGGGTCACACCCATTAACTGGTAAAGAAATAAGTTCTATCGCTAACTCTGATAAAGGTATATTTAATAATCAAATTATTTTATTAACACCAAACGCCTCAACAAAAAAATCATTAATAAACAAAGTAACAAGATTTTGGAAGTCGCTAGGATGTAAAACAAGAATAATAAGCTCTAAATTGCATGATGATATTTTATCAATAACAAGTCATTTGCCGCATCTTGTGTCATTTGCGTTAGTAAAAATTATTTTAAATAAAAAATATATAAATAAAATAGAAGAATATACTGGAGGAGGGTTCAGAGATTTTGCGAGATTAGCTCATAGTGATGCTAAAATGTGGGAAGATATATGTTCAAATAATCCAACAAATATTGTTTTATCTCTTGATAAAATTATAACAGAATTGAATTTGTTAAAATCTAATATAAAAAATAAAAAATTTAAAAAACTTGCAAACTATTTTAAGCAAACTAAATTAAAATTAGAAAAAAAATGACTGTAAGTTCAAATCTAATTATAAATAATTCAAATCCATTTGAAGGTGAAGTTTCTATTCCAGGTGACAAATCTATCACTCATAGAGCAATAATGATCTCATCTCTTTGCAATGGAAAAATTAATATATCAAATGCTCTGGTATCAGATGATTGCAAACACACAATTAATGTATTTAGAGAATTAGGAGTTAATATAGAAATAAAAGATGATATGGTTAGTGTTACTGGAAAAGGATTAACTTCTTTAAAAAAACCAAACAAAAAATTATATGCCGGTAATTCAGGCACATTAATGAGAATAATAGCAGGTATTCTTGCTACCCAAGATTTTACCTCTTCTATAAGTGGTGACAAATCATTAAACACAAGACCTATGAAACGGATTGAAGACCCTTTAAAAATGTTTGGGGCTAATATTATTTCGAAAAATAGTATGCCACCTTTATCGTTTAAACCTTCTAAGAGTCTTAAACCCATATCTTATGTAAGTAATTTGCCAAGCGCACAAGTTAAATCTTGTTTAATATTTGCCGCTTTGTTTATTGATGGAACATCTGTTATAACGGAAAAAACCAAAACAAGAGATCATACCGAGAGATTATTAGAATATTTAGAATATCCAATATCTATCGAAGATAACGCTATAAATATTTTTGGAAAAAAATCTTTTAAATGCAAAGATATTGTTGTCCCATCAGATATTTCGTCCGCTGCATTTTTTATAGTAGCCGCTCTTATTAGAAAAGATTCAAAATTAGTTTTAAAAAACATAGGAATAAATAAATTAAGAATAGGGTTAATTGAAATTTTAATAGAAATGGGGGCCAACATCAGGGTTTTTAATAAATCTGTTATTTGTAATGAGTCAGTTGCAGATATTGAAGTTCAGTATTCTGAATTAAAACCAATAAATATATCTGGTGAAAAAATATCTAGATTAATTGATGAACTCCCAATATTATTTATTGCTTGTGCGGTTTGCAAGGGTATTTCTGAATTTCATGATATAGGAGAATTACGATTCAAGGAAAGCGATAGAATAAAATCTATGGAAGAAGGATTAAATGTATTAGGCATAAAAACTTTATCAACAACTGATTCATTAAAAATATTTGGAGGGAGTTTTAATGGAGGCATTGTTAATAGTAATCATGACCATAGAGTTGCCATGTCATTTATAGTTGCTGGAGCAATATCAAAGAAGCCCATTACAGTTTTAAATACAGAAAATATACCGACATCATTTCCAAATTTTAAAACCACCATTAATGGCATTGGAGCAGAGGTTTATGAAGTATGAGTAACATACCGATAATTGCAATAGATGGTCTTGCAAGTTCTGGAAAGTCATCTATATCAAAACTATTATCTAAAAAACTAAAATTTTATTTCTTAGACAGTGGGGTTTTGTATAGATCTATAGGTTATATAAATAGACTAGAATCTATGGATTTAAATTCTGAAAAAGTAGTAAAAAACATAATTAGTAATATTGCATTATTACCTTCTAAAAACTTACAATTCCAAGTTTTCTATAAAAATAAGGATATCACTAATTTTTTGTATTCAGAAGAAATAGGATTACAAGCATCTATAGTTTCTCAATACCATTCAGTAAGAGAATCATTGCTTTTTTTACAACATTCATGTGTTCAAGACCCTGGCCTAATAGCTAATGGAAGAGACATGGGAACAAAAGTTTTTCCAAATGCAAAATTAAAAATATACTTTATAGCAGATTTAGAAATAAGGGCTAATAGACGACATAAGCAATTACTAGATTCTGGTGTTAGCTCAGACTTAGGGGGTATTAAAAAAATGTTAAGAGATAGAGATAATAGTGATAAAGATAGAATTATATCTCCGTTAAAAGCTGCGGATGATGCTATTATCATAGATTCAAGTAATTTAAAACCTGATACAGTTCTTGATAAAATCCTTGAATTGTATAATATATCAGAAGCTTGTAATAAATGAGGTATAACTATTAATGCAATCAGAATTTGAAACGTTGTTTAAAGACAGCATGGAAAAAATTGACATGACTCCTGGGAGTTTAGTTAATGCAGAAGTCATAGAAATAAGGAATGATTATATTGTCATAAACGCAGGACTTAAATCAGAAGGAATCATACCAAAAAATCAATTCCTTGATTCTAGTGGCGAGTTAGAAATAAAAGTTGGCGATTCTGTAGAAGTAATGCTTGATATTGTGGAAGATGGATATGGAGAGACAATTCTCTCGCGTGAAAAAGCTAAACGCACAAAAGTTTGGTCAGAACTTGAAAAGATTCAAACTTCTCAAGAAATAATACAAGGCAAAGTATGTGGAAAAGTTAAAGGAGGCTTTACAGTTGAGCTTATGAATATTAAAGCTTTTTTACCAGGATCATTGGTTGACGTAAGACCAACTAAAGACGTTGACTATATAGAAGGTAAGATTTTAGATTTTAAGATTATAAAAATGGATAAAATTAGAAATAATATAGTTTTATCTAGAAAAGCAGTACTGATGGACCAAGGAGCAAGTTCCGATGAAACGGCAGAGAAATATACTGAGGGTAAAACTGTTACTGGTTTTATAAAAAATTTAACAGATTATGGAGCATTTATAGATTTAGGCGGAATAGATGGTTTATTGCATATCACTGACATATCATGGAAAAGAATTAGTCATCCAAGTGAAATTTTAAAAGTTGGAGATGAAATAAAGGTTATTGTATTAAAATTTGATTCAGAAAAAAATAGAGTTAGCCTTGGAATGAAACAACTTCAAGATGATCCTTGGAATAAAGTTACAGAAAATTTAGAAGTTGATAATAACTATAAAGGTAAAGTTACAAATATTGCGGATTATGGTGTCTTTATTGATTTAGGTAATGATGTTGAGGGTTTAATAAGAACGTCAGAATTAAATTGGACAAATAAAAATATAAACCCTAACAAAGTAACAAATTTAGGTGATGAGTTGGAAGTTAAAGTAATAGAAATAGATGATGAAAAAAGAAGAGTGTCGTTAAGTCTAAAGCGATGTCTTGAGAATCCATGGATACAGTTTTCAGAAAATCATAAAAAAGGTGAAATTATAAAAAGCCAAATTAAGTCAATAACAGATTTTGGAATTTTTGTTGGTCTTGATGGAGATGTTGATGGTTTGATACATATAACTGATATTACACAAGACGACAACCAAGAAGAGGCGATAAGAATGTTTAAAAAAGGGGACGAGGTTGAGTCAATAATTTTATCAATAGATGCCGAAAGAGAAAGAGTATCTTTAGGTATTAAACAATTAACTTCTGAACAAAACACTCCTGATAGCGAATCTAAACAAGATACTCCTGATAGCGAACCCAAACAAGATGCCCCTGATGGTACATCGTAGGCAGTTATGATTTTAAATAAATCAGAATTAATATTAAAACTATCAGAAAAATTTAAATCTTATACATCATCTGACATAGATTATTCAGTAAAAAAAATATTAGAACATATATCAAAATCTCTTTATTCTGGTGATAGAGTAGAAATCAGAGGGTTTGGTACTTTTTCATTACACCATTACAATTCAAGAACAGCCAGAAACCCTAAAACCGGTGAGTCTGTAGCTCTAGAGAAAAGATCAAACATACATTTTAAACCAAGCAAAGAATTAAAAAATAGAGTAAACAATAAAAATTAGTATTTTATTTCTCTTCATTTTATAATATTAATAGCATAAGATAGAGTAGTATGTTCAGAATTGTAATATTTATTATAACTTTATTTTTCTTAGCTTTGTCTATCACTGTTTCTATGTTAAATACAAATATTATAGACATCAATCTTTATTTAAAAACATATAGTGGGCCTTTACCATTGTTTTTGTTTATAAGTTTTTTACTTGGCTCTTTTTTAGCTTTATTGTTTTTTCTTTCGGCATATATAAAGCATAAACATGAAAATATGAATCTTAGAAAAACAATGAAAATCAGAGAAGATGAAATCGATAGCATGAGGAAAAATCCGCTAAGAGACGACCACTAATGCTTTATGTATTTATAGCACTTGCAGTGATATTAATTGCAACAGGTTACTACTATCTAAAACCAGAAAAAATAATAACTAAGAATATTTTTAATGCTGAATATTTTAGAGGATTAAATTATTTACTCAATAATGAGGAAGATAAAGCATTTAAAATTTTTACCGCATTAATGGACGTTGACAGCTCAACAATTGAGACACATCTTGCTCTTGGTGGATTATATAGGAAAAGAGGTGAATTTGATAAAGCTATTCTAATACATCAAAATTTATTATCACGACCTACATTAGAAAATGAACTTAAGAATCAAGCATTATATGAATTAGCAAAAGATTTTCAGTCTGCTGGACTCTATGACAGATCTGAAAAAATTTTTAAAAACCTATCAGAAGTTAATAGTTACAATCAATCATGTAAAGAACATCTTTTAAAATTATATGAGGTTACCAAAGATTGGGAGAAAGCAATTAATGTGGTAAATACATTAAGTAGTGATAATGTTAATGGTAATGGTAAAATTACACTTTTATCTCAATATTATTGCGAGATATCTAAAATAAATTTTGAGAACAGTGAGCTTGAAAAGGCAGTTGCTATTTCCAAAAAAGCTTTGAAGGTAGATCAGAATTGTATTAGAGCTAACTTACAATTAGCTAAGTATTATTCAAAAAATGATGTAAATATTTCAGCACAGTATTATCAATTAGTTATATCTCAAAATATAGATTTTGCAAAATATATATCATCTAAAATTATAGAGCTTGGGAAAAAAGTAAATAGTAGTGATGTTATACTAAATACAATATTGTCAATTTCTAAAATGAAAGAGCTACCATTTATCCCTGACATTTACTTGTTTTTACTATATGAAAAAGACGAGGTGAGCGCAGAAAAATATTTAAATTATCATAAAATGAATAACCCTATAACAGATTTTGTTATAAATCATACCATTGCATTATCTAAACCCGAGTCTCAATCGTTGCCAGTTATAGATAATATAACTAAATCTTACCAGAAAATTTTTTCAACTAGTTGTTATTTTCTTTGTAATAACTGTGGATATAAATCCCACGTATTAAATTGGTTATGTCCTAGTTGTAACCATTGGAATTCGATTGTACCAAAATCACCTATTGATATAATAGAAGAGAGCTCTAATGATGACCAAAGATAATAACAAAATAATTATTGCCTTAGATTATTCAAACAAAAATGATGTATTTTCATTATGTGAAAAAATAAACCCTAACGAGTGCAGACTTAAAATTGGCAAACAACTGTTTACAAAATATGGACCAGAAATTGTAAATCAATTACAAAACAAAGGGTTTGAAATTTTTCTAGATTTAAAATTTCATGATATACCAACCACTGTTTATAAGGCATGCGTAGAAGCATATAAGCTTGGAATTTGGATGTTGAACATACATCTTCTAGGAGGAAAACCTATGATCGATGCGGCAATTAACGCTAAGAATGAAGTTAATCCAAATGCAAAGTTAATTGGCGTAACTTTATTAACAAGTCATTCAAGTGAAGACTTAGAGTATATTGGCAATGAAAAAAGGTCCGATGTGGTTAATAAATTATCAATGATAGCAAATGAATTAGGGTTAGACGGAATAGTATGTTCACCTAATGATATAAAAGATATTAAATCTGAATATAAAAACCTAGATTTTGTTACACCTGGGATTAGACTAGACAAGACATCTAATGATCATTCAACTACATGTACGCCTGAAGAAGCAATAAATTTAGGATCTACCTATTTAGTGATTGGCAGACCTATCACAGAGTCCAAAGATCCAAAATTAGTTATAAAACAAATATTATCTTCTATTTAATTAATTTCGCATAATCAGAGCTATTATTAAATTTAGCACCATAAACTTGTATAATTTTAGAAGCGCAATGATTTGCAAATTCTAAAGATTCTAAGAAATTATGTTCGTTAAACTTATGCATGAAAGCTCCAAGAAACATATCACCAGCCCCAGTAAAATCTTTAGATGTTACATTAATTCCATCAACAACGTATGATTTATTATTCGCATAACATATAGCACCTTTCTCACTGCGCGTTATTATAACAATATCAGATATTTCATTTAGAAAATCTTTGGCAATTTCGAGTGATTGAGTTTGAGAAAAATTAAGGGCTTCTTGTTCGTTACAAAACAATATATAAGATTTTTGGTTAAATAGTTTTAATATATTATTTCTAAATATTGAAACTATATTGGGGTCTGATAAGGTTATAATGGATTTAGCATTATTCTCTTCTGCTTTTTCTAAAGAATGTATGCAAACCTCTAAAGTATTATCTGAGCTGGCAAGATACCCCTCAATAAGCAAGTATTCAGAACTTTTAATATAATCTAATGAAACATCATCGATGCTTAATGTGGATGATGATCCTAAATAAGTATTCATTGTTCTTTCATTATCAGGTGTTACTAGTACTAAGCATTCTCCGCTTGTATCCCTAGAAGATTGCATAACATGAGTTTTAATTCCTGATTTAGATAAACAGTCTATAAAATTTTTACCTGACTCATCATTTGATACTTTGCCTGTAAAACACACATTGTTTCCAAATTGAGCCATTGTATATACTGAATTTGCAACAGATCCTCCAGG
>Ga0066836_10000702_pt1 | contig 16744 bp, 11 predicted proteins | sample ETNtaG_18_FD_71568 | JGI IMG/M metagenome (GOLD analysis project Ga0066836, IMG submission 71568) | Marine microbial and viral communities from oxygen minimum zone, Eastern Pacific Ocean - ETNP201302SV91 | ecosystem: Environmental > Aquatic > Marine > Oceanic | place: Pacific Ocean: Eastern... | reverse complement strand
CCTTTTAGGAGGTACAATGAGCCCCACAAAAATTTTGATTATTGGGGCTGGTGGCATCGGTTCACTTTTAGCGGACTTGGTGACAAGGGCTCTTGCATTTTCGAATCTAAAACCTGAGAGATTTCAAGGGAAGGGTCCCGGTGTTGTGATTACTCTAATGGATCAAGATGTTGTTGAAGAGCATAATCTTCCTCATCAAAGGTTTGCCTCAAAAGATATGGGGGCAAAGAAGGTGGATTCTGTGTGTCGGCAATTGAAATCTACTGGTGTCAGCAGGAAGTCAGGGGTGGCTTTAGAACCAAAAGCAGAGAACTTTTCCTCAACAACAGATATTTCTGGATACGACTTAGTGGTTGTGGCTGTTGATCGAGATGAGCCTCGGAAATTAGTTCATACCAAAGCAAAACAATGGCTGGACCTGCGTGCTCGTGGCGATGGTTTTGTAATGTTCAGTCATGTTGATGGTGCCGAGATTGCTGAGAAATTACCAAGTAATCCAAAAGAAGATGCCGCGAGTTGTCAATTGGAAGGGGCAATAGACTCTGGGAATATCCAGTTTGGTTTTGCTCTAGCAGCAACACATGGGGCACAATGGATTGTTCAATGGATTCGGAAAAGCCCGACGCCTCAAGGCCGAATGTACACAATTCATATGGGTGAATTACAATTTCCAACAAAAAATAATGAGGTGGAGGTTTGAGTAAATTAGAGAAGCAAAATATGGTTCATACTACAGATATGAGTCCTAGGAATTCAGTTCAACCAAGGCTCCATACCTCACTAGAAATTAGGAATGCAATTCAAGAAAACGATATTTGGTCAATTAAAATCATTGAGAGCCTCGCTTATTATGGTAATGAAAATGATTGGAGAAGTGTTTGGGGAATAGCTGATGCATTGAAGCGTGAAATTAGCCTGTTGTTTGACGATAACGGTTCAATATGGGTAGATATTGGAACTCCTGGAATGGTCCGACTATCACCTCCCCTTGGATGTCAATTGCCGTTGAGGCTATGGGTGCATACTCACCCATGGGATGCATATTGGTCAGCAACAGACCAACGAACCTTAGCAACTGTATCTGGAATTCTTGAACGGGCATTAGTACTAGGTCATGATCATCTAGTACACACAGTTCACACTCAAGCGGAACCTGTAGTTGAAGAAGATTGTAGATTATCTACAAATGGATTGTTGATGCATTGGTCAGCAGAAGAGGCTCAGACCTACTCTTTATTCAAAGAGGGGGCAATAGAATGACAACTGTTCGAACCCCTACCGATGAAGACGAGAAGGAAAGGTTTGATGATGCAGTTCGTCGGGGGCTTGCGGTGTCATTAGAAAATTTCATTGAAGTAATTCTTGGACGGGTTCCAGAGGAAGATCTCGTGGAAGCGATTCGTCTTGGAATTGAGGCCCATACCGAAATATCAGGTAATGATGAACCTCTCGATATGAAAAAATTCATTATTCAATTTGCTCAATGGCAAGAATTTGCTAGTTGATTCAAGAACATCCAGTAGTTGAGCCGCAGGAGTTGCATTTCAAACAAGTTCCATTTCGAACCATTTGACTGCCACCGCAGTCCGTACAAATATCTCCTGTAAAGCCAGCCGCACGTGCATCTTGGCGTGTTTGATTTGAGGGGTCAACATCAAGCATTAATTGGATGTCTCTCTTGTCACCGCCTTGGGTGCGAGCAACACCATCTTCAGTTACCTCTGGGCGACTGATGGAGGTTGAAACCAAATCCTCTTCGGATACGTGAGCAAGATCATTGCGACCGAGGTAGTCAATTGCAAGTTCTCTGAATATGTAATCCACAATACTAGTGGCCATCTTTACTCGGTTACTACCGCCTATGACCATACCACTTGGCTCAAACTTTTGGAAAGTGAATGATTTCACAAAGGCCTCGAGGGGGACTCCATATTGTAAACCGATGCTAACTGCAATTGCAAACTGATTCAGTAGACTGCGCCATGCAGCTCCTTCCTTCGATGTAGTAATCATCAACTCTCCAAGGCGTCCATCATCATATTTGCTGGATGTTAGATAAACCGTGTGCCCACCAACTTGTGCTTTGATTGTCCGAGAGTCACGAACTGCAGGTAATGGTTGACGGGTGGCAATGTAACTGTGCACAAAGGCTTCAGCAACGGGTTCTGCTTTTGCAGGTGGGAGAGGTAGCATTTCAGCAACCTCTTGGACTGCTTTTTGAACCGTGATTGTCTCTTCTTCCTCTTCTTCCTCTACCAATGACATGTCTACCAAACTGTTCATCAATGGTTGAGATAATTTGCTACCATCCCGATACACTGCGCACGCTTTATTCATGGTAGCATGTGAATGATCGTATGCTGCCCTTACATCTTCAATCGATGCAGATGATGGCATATTGATTGTCTTGGAAATTGCACCTGAAATAAACGGTTGGGCCGCGGCCATCATGTTAACGTGTGCTGGCCAATCGATACATCGTGTACCATTTTTACCACCAGGGGTCGCACAATCGAATACTGGAAGGTGCTCTGATTTGAGGTGGGGGGCGTTTTCAATACTTAGATGGCCAAACACATGACAATGTGCCTGCTCTATTTTTTCAGCATCGAAGCCGATGTGAGAAAGTACATCGAAGAAAGGATTGTCACAATTTTCCTCTGAAATTCCAAGACTGTTTTGACAGAAATCTGCACCAATTACATGAGGGGCAAACAATGAGCGTATATTGAATACAGATTCAACATTGTCTTCGATTTTTGCGAATTCAGTCTCTGAAAACCCTTTCCCAACCAAATCTTGCAATGAAATTGCATCACAATTCACTAATGTGCCTGTTCCCATTACGTGATCTACTATTTCCTTTGCTTGAACTTCGGAATAACCGAGACGTTTGAGGGCTGAAGGGACACCTCGATTGATAATTCGCAAACTGCCGCCGCCAGCAAGTGTCTTGTATTGCACTAGCGAAAATTGGGGTTCTACTCCAGTTGTGTCTGCTGCCATCACAAGGCCAATCGTTCCCGTAGGTGCAATCACTGTTGTTTGGGCGTTCCGGTAACCATGCTCTTCACCTCGTGCCAAAGCAAGGTCCCATGCTGAGCGGGCTGCGTTGAGAAGATCTTTTGGACATTTCTTCGAATCTATGCCCTTCGGGTTTATCGATAGTCCCTCAAATTCACTGGCTTCAACGTTGTATGCTGCTCGACGATGGTTGCGCATTACTCTAAGCATGTGTTCTGCATTTTCTTCATGCTTTGGGAAGGCGCCAAGGAAACTTGCCATATCGGCACTGGTGGCATAACTCTCACCACACATAATTGATGTAATCGCTCCACAAATCGCAAATCCGCGTGGATCGTCGTATGGAATACCCATATGCATCAGCAATGAACCAATGTTGCAATATCCAAGTCCAAGGGTTCGATAATCAAATGATTTCCTGGAAATGGCTTGAGAAGGGAATTGTGCCATGAGTACGCTGATTTCTAAAGTAACTGTCCACAATCGTGTGGAATGACGGAATCCTTCGATATCGAATTTTTGAGTTTCCATATCATAATAGTGAAGCAGGTTGATACTCGCCAAGTTGCACGCGGTGTCATCCAAGAACATGTATTCACTGCATGGGTTTGAGCCGTTGATACGACCACCTTCAGGACATGTGTGCCATTCATTGATTGTGGTGTCAAACTGAATCCCTGGATCTGCACAAGCCCAAGCAGTGTAAGCAATATCATTCCACAAACCACCAGCATCCATACTCTTGCAAGGTTCTGGTGCTCGAGATTCCAATGCAGCCTTATCTTTCTCAGTTCGATGGTACAAATGCCAATCATCTCCATCGGCTACTGCCTGCATGAACTCTTCTGGTACTCGAACTGAATTGTTAGAATTCTGACCAGATACTGTCGCATACGCTTCGCCTTGCCAATCAGTATCCATTACATCGAATTCAACGCTCTTCCATCCTTGTTTTGCTAAATCCAACATTCGTTGAATATGTGGTTGAGGGACGCTCGCCTTGATTGCTGAGACCATTGCATTCCTTAATGCGATATTGGAATTCGGGTCAATGTCTGCTGTATCTTCATCATTCCACACTGCTGAAAGAATTGAATTACAATGCTTTTGCAAAGCGGCTGAACCTGCTACAAGGGCACTAACTTTCTCTTCCTCTGATAATTTCCATCCAATGTACTCTTCGATATCAGGGTGGTCGAGATCTAGAGTTACCATTTTCGCGGCGCGACGAGTGGTTCCGCCACTCTTGATAGCCCCTGCTGCACGGTCTCCTATTTTGAGGAATGAAAGTAGCCCACTAGAGGTTCCGCCACCAGAAAGTGGTTCTCCCGCCCCTCTAATATTCGAGAAATTAGAACCTGTTCCAGAACCGAACTTGAACAATAAAGCTTCTCGATTCCAAAGGCCCATAATAGAATCTGTACCTCCAACCAATGAATCTTGTACACTCTGAATAAAACAAGCGTGAGGTTGAGGGTGTTCGTATGAATTAACTGACCTCATGTCTTCATTTGTTACGGGATCAACATACCAGTGCCCTTGTGCTGGGCCCTCAATTCCATATGCCCAATGAAGACCAGTGTTGAACCATTGTGGACTATTTGGGGCGGATCTTTGACTTGCAATAAGATAGCACATTTCATCATAGTATGCTTGCGCATCAACTTCTGATGCAAAATATCCGTGCTTCCAACCCCAATACGTCCAAGTCCCAGCAAGACGGCGGAATAATTGTCGTCCATCTGATTCTGCACCAAATCGATCTTCCGATTCCATTGCTTGCAACTTCTCTTCATCCGGAGCGGATCTTTGAAGCCATGTTGGAACTCCGTCTTCAGGCACTTTTCTAAGAGCCGCGGGCACTCCTGCTTTGCGCATATATTTCTGCGCAACAATTTTTCCTGGCACACCCTCAAATCCTGTTGGAAGGGATACATCTGCAATTTGGAATGCAATCGAGCCGTCTGGGTTGTTTATTACAAAATCACTAGTTGACCATTGGAATTGATCGAATGGATCATTGCCAGCTTGGGTGAACCTGCGTTCAATGACCATGCCTTGTTCTACTTCGCCTTTTCCAGTCTTTCCTTTTATTTTCGATTGGGTCATTTGTAATCAACTCTTTTGGCGGTGTAAATTTGGAAGTTTGGGTGATTATTTTGGCCGGTGGAACGGGTAGTCTCGCACACAGGGACTCCCCTCCCGTTTGGAGGGTCTTTGAAGATATCGCAATCGACACGAGGGGATGTGGCTGATGTCTGTCTTAATTGACTGGGGCACTGACCAATTAAATCTCTCGGTTTTAGGCATTTTTCTGAAATATTTAATTAAAAAAATTCTTTTCTCTGATTTTTTATTTACATATTTTTTACCAAGCCGAGTTGGACAGTTACAGGTAATACCTTTCAGGGGAATGCTCTGCCCCCGTGTAGTGGAGAGAGTTGAATGGGTCTGATGGATGAGGAGGAGGAGCAAAATGAAGGTGAAATTGATCCATTCGCTGAACTAGGGGTTCAGACATCTCCTTCTGTGGATATTAGCAGTTCAGATGCTCTAGAATCCTTCCTCGATGATGATGATGATGTGCCTGAAGAAGATGAGAATATTGCCACAGAAATTGTTGAAATTATTGTTGATGAAGAGGATGATGATGATGATGACCCATTTGCTGCCCTAGGGGTTGGGGGACCAAGTGTTACATTGGCACAAGGTCCTGAAGTAGATGCATTGGCAGCATTCATGGATGACGATGAAGAAGAAGAATTTCAAGTCGAGAGTCCAAGTGAGCCCGAAATTCAAAAAGCAGTGGAAGATGATAGTCAAAAAGTTTCCAATATGGACGACAAAGGTGCCTACAAATTAGTCCTTCAAACTGTCTGGGTTGATGGTGTATTGGATCCTGGTGAAGTTAGCCTACTAGCGCGTCGTCGGGATGAACTTGGGATTACATTCGAAGAGCACCTTGAACTTGTTAGAGAAATGTTAGGGTGATTCATTGAATATTCTAGGTGAAACTGCATTTGCCCATGGTCTTGCATTAGCATGGGCTGATGAGCGCATGACTGCAAACGAATTTTACCAGCTTGATGTATTGCAAGAAGCACTTGGTTTATCTGATTCAGAACGGGCAATAATAGAAAGTGAATATGAGGGTCTACTTTCAGAAGGAAAAGCACGCCTAGGGGATAGTCCTACATCGTTGGCCAAGTGGATTGATTCGGTTCGAGCGTTATCAAATGCGCATCAAGATATCTCTTCCGGATTGGCTAGGCGCCTTGGGGCAACTGCACTTCGTGTCGGAATCACTAGACATGGTTGGCAAGGTGCATCTGTTTGGATGGAGCAGCTTGGTTTGATTGCTCCTTTCGCTGAGGGGTGTTGGATGGAAGGGGGAGTTGCACCCCCACTCAAAGCAATACCACTAGCATTTGCTCCTGCAGCTAAAATGTTGGATTTACTCTGATTTATTCTCTTAATTCCAATACCCAATCTAAACTAGCACCTGAGCCGGTAACCATTGCTCCTACGGAACAATGTTTTTCGTGGCTTTGTTCAATCAATCGGCAAACTAATTTCTCTGGTACGGATCCTTCGATTACGTATTTCATGCGAACTGCAGTAAATTTCCTAGGAAGTGTTTCAGATCTATCTGAGTCAAGTTCTACCCAACATGCTCGCACATTTTCCATTCGATGCTTCAATCCAGTAATTACATCCAGTAATGAGCAGCCTCCGTGCGCGAGTAATACCATCTGAACTGGATTGGGACTATCTTCTGTATGAAATGGAAATGTTGTGCCGTTCTCAGTTTCGCCTTCCAAATCTTCCTCGCCAGTCCACCGTACAGTACCTCGCATATTCAGACCGAAACGACGGAAGAGCATAGGGGTTAGCATCATGAATAGGTGGTGGGTCGCAGGGTTTGAGAGCCATGTCTGAAGGTACGTCTATTACGATGGTAAACGGTCAACTGAACGTCCCAAACAATCCTGTAATTCACTTTATTGAAGGCGATTGTATCGGTGCCGATATTACACCTGTAATGCAGGGTGTTGTGAATTATGCTGTGAATAAGGCATATGCTGGGGAAAGAGGGATTGTTTGGAAGGAAGTATTGGCTGGACAAAAGGCATTTGACGCTACAGGAAATTGGCTCCCTGAAGAAACACTAGAGGCAATTCGTTCAGGTTTGGTTTCAATCAAAGGACCGTTGACTACACCAGTTGGAGGAGGGATCCGGAGTCTCAATGTTGCCTTGAGACAAAAACTCGACCTCTTTGCTTGTGTTCGTCCTGTACGATGGTATGATGGAACCCCCAGTCCTGTGAAGGACCCTGGGGCGGTTGACATGATTATCTTCCGCGAAAATAGCGAAGATGTTTATGCTGGAATAGAATGGGAATCCGGTTCGGCTGACGTTAAGAAAGTTATCAATTTCCTGCAAAATGAAATGGGTGTGGAAAAAATAAGGTTCCCTGATACAAGTGGAATTGGTATCAAACCAATTTCAAGCGAAGGTACTGCTCGAATTGTCCGATCTGCGATACAATATGCAATAGAAAATGACAAGCCTAGTGTTACAATTGTACACAAAGGGAACATTATGAAATTCACAGAAGGGGGTTTCAGGGATTGGGGGTACTCTGTCGCAAAGGACGAATTTGGTGCTACAGAAATTGATGGGGGGCCTTGGTGTTCACTCACTAATCCCGACACTGGAAATGAAATAATTATCAAAGATGTAATTGCTGATGCGATGTTGCAGCAAGTTCTAACCCGGCCTCGTGAGTACGACGTGCTGACTACAATGAATCTCAATGGAGATTACATCTCTGATGCTTTAGCAGCACAAGTTGGTGGAATTGGAATTGCGCCAGGGGCGAATATCAATTACGATACTGGGATTGCTATTTTTGAAGCCACACATGGAACTGCACCCAAGTATACAGGATTAGACAAAGTCAACCCTGGCTCACTTATTCTAAGTGCGGAAATGATGTTACGGCACATGGGTTGGACTGAAGCTGCTGATCTCATTGTCAAAGGCATGGGTGGAGCAATTAGTGCGAAAACTGTGACATATGATTTTGAGAGATTAATGGGTGATGCTACATTACTGAAATGTAGTGAGTTCGGGCAAGCAATCATTGAACACATGTGATTTCTCAACCAATCTGTATCTCCATCCTCTCGAATTACGTGGGTTGAAATAAGATCGCGTCGATACTTGTTTTGAGGAGATACTGGTGATTTTCGAACCTAATTTTAAGATCCTATCCTCTTATCATCCGATGAAATGGATGATAGATGATAAAGAAAGAAAATGTGTCCTCTGTGATGAAAAAGTTCGTGGTCCTAAAGGAGCTAGTTGTTATTCCTGTTCGCCATGGGTTGATTCTGTTCTTGGATCTTCTGGCATTGCCAACAAAGAATTGTCAAAATCCTTTCAATGGCTGAAAGAAATTGTCACAGGAACTGAGGCTGTTCGGTTTACAAATGATGGTATCAAAGTCATAGGTTCGTCGTCTCAACTCTATGAGGTTCTGCCCGATTTTGAAGGGCACGGCTACAATATTAAGTTACGTGACCGTGGAATGAATTGGGAAGATTGTGGTATTTGTCTTGTAGCGGATTGTGATGAGTTACCCTTCGGTGATGAACTCGTTGCCTTGGTTTTAGCCCTACATAATGACATCTTGGTAGCAAAGGATGTGCCGCTGTTGGGAATGGTGCTACCTTCCTCTAGAATCAAGTGCAAAAAGTGTGATCGTATATTGGTTGGTAGAGATGACAATCTGAGAGATGGTGTCGCTACACAAAGTCGTGGTGACTCATCTCTTTGCAAAACATGCAACGCCATCAGGTCCGACTAGGGGAGTGAAGGAGTCATTCTTCCTCAGTCAGGCGATCTACAATGTCGGCTTTAGTTCCTGTATGGGAGACGCCGCGTGACTTAGCAAGGTCAACCAATTCAGCCTTCTTTAATCTCATCAATTCGGATGATGTTGGCAACGCAGTTGACTTGCCTGCGGATTTCACAACTTCATCAACTGCTTCTGCTACATCATCAAGGTGACTGCCGTCAGAATTCAAGCGGCTTTTCCAAATCGCAAGATAGTGTTCTGGAGTAAATCGGCCAGATTCGATGTGGCGGCGCATGCGGTTTACTGCTACTGCTGTCGTTAGGTGGGCAGCAATGGCTTCAGCGAATATTGCTTCCAACTCATTTTGAATTTCATCTAAATCCTCTAAGGATGTCCCGCCGTATTCTTCTTGACGGGCATTAATTGCTTCAATCAAAATCTCATATTGAACTGATGTAATTGATTTTACACTGAATAATTCGTTTGCTTGGAGCATTGCGCGTTTGAGAAGTGGTGCTGATTCAGCAGAAGCAATGCGGGCTGAAAGTCGATTGTAAGCCTGCTTTCTTTCGCCAACGACAATCGCACGTGCAACTAATGAGAATAGAAGAATGATAGGAATGAAGACAAGGGCTAATGAGAATGCATCACCTTTTAGTAAACGTTCCATAAATGTGGACTTCTCTGTAACAACATCAATGCAGCCATCTCCATCTTCGTCAAGGATCTCGTTCACTTTCTCGTTAGGACAATCGTCTGCGGCATCGAAAATCCCGTCATCGTCATCATCGGAATCTTCTGTTGAATCCTTGCATCCATCTCCATCGAAGTCTGTAACCTTGGTCGATGCCCAAGAAAGTGTTCCTTTAGGACAATCATCTGAGACATCCAAAATCCCGTCATTGTCATCATCGGAATCAAAAGTGGAATCTTCACAACCGTCTTGATCGTAATCTGTCAAATTTGTAGATATCCATAATTTTGCTCGGCAATTATCAAAAATATCTGGGATTAGGTCGTTGTCGTCATCGTCATCTTCGTAACTGTCATGGCAACCGTCATTGTCAAAGTCAGTTGTGTCTGTATTCACCCACCCCATGAATCCAAATGGGCAATCATCCGAATCATCCGATTTGAAATCATTATCATCATCGGGGTCACAAGCATCGCCAAATATATCCCCATCATGGTTTGCTTGGTCATTATTGATCACCAGTGGACAATTGTCTACATTATCGCCCACTAGGTCATTATCAATGTCAATTAAATTGTCGCAACCATCCGGAATCCCATCAGCATCTTGGTCAACAGCATCATTGTGACCTTCGCATAAGTCAAATTCATCTGCCCATCCATCGCCATCAGCATCATTTCCAGGAGGTGAATTCAAATGTTCTCCGGTTTGTTGATAATCACCATCAATTAATCCCATGATGGTGCTTTCATTCATGGTTCCAAACCAATTGCTTTCTACACTAACCGTGCCAGTAGATTGCTGAGGTACATCAATAGCAAAGTCATTAATTTCAGAAAATGAGTTGCCAGAGAATGTAGCAACTTGAAGAGTAGTCTGGGATACTTGGTCTATTGAAAAGGCGGTATCAACCTCGGATACGTCGTTACTGAGAACTGAGACATATCCAACATCTTGTAACTCAACGCCAGTGGTAGATGATATATTCTCTATCGAATTTCCTTCTACCAAAACCACATTGGTCGAGCTTATGGTAATCATTGAAGATGATGGTGAGCCACTATCTCTAATTTGATTATTCAGCACATCAACTGACAATATAGCACCCCAACCTGGTTCGATATTGATTGTAGCAGAAGAGTCTTCAATTGTATTTCCAGAAAATTCTAGTGAAGTGATTTGGCCTGCACTTGGATCATTGCCAACAGGAGTCGATGTGAATACATAATCTCCATCTAAATCATAAAAATAATTGTCAGTGATTTCTATATTACCTCGAAGGCCTGATGCACTGATACCTGAACGACTGTTTCCTTCCCCTTCAATAACCATATCCCGAATAGCGAAATTTGAAATTCCGCCCAGTGAGTCTACTGTGATTGCTGACCCATTTGTTGCTTCGCCTTGAAGGAGCAATCCCTCAATTGAAATATTGTCCATTAGGTAATTGCTTTGCAGGAACACTCCTCCAGTAAATACCGGTTGTGAAGATTCCAATGCAGTAATGTGCAAATTCTCAATCTGTGATGATGGGGCGATTGTTAGTGTCTCATCGAACATCCCTGATGATAATTCAATATTGTGAGATGTTGATTGAGAGCCGGTCAATGTGTGGAGGACTGCGGCTGATGGACTGGCGAAGTATGCTGTTGATGTGCCAGTTGAAAGAGTTAGATTTGTGCCATCTGTGCGGGCAAATGGGGCCAACGAGTTCTCGTCAACAGACACTGTTGCCCCTACATTGATGAGGTAAACGTCGACATTTTGGAAGTCAGTATTATCTTCATCGAATAACCCTCCATCGCTAAGTTGTAACGTGGCACCTACACTGATTGAATCATACTGGTTATTTTGTAACGTAACGCCACCTTGGTAATCATTGGTGTACGATAATGATTGCTCGTGCGAAAACACACCCATGCCAGGGGTCGGGATTGGGACTCCAGCGATATACCAAATCCCATCATGAATGTTTGAAAAACGGTTGTTTTCAATTAAAGCACCGCCGCTTTCATTCTCTGAGTTTACTTCATGCAATGAAATTCCAAGTCCGATTGAATCATTATAGCCTCCAAGATCAAAGATATGGTTTCCATGAATGTGTAGTCCAGAAAGGGTGTTGATTGCTGCTCCACCTGGTTTGGCATCGGTGAGTATCCCCCAGGATGTTGACCTGAGGGTGCTTTGCTTCTTTGCCATTCCATGAATGAAATTATCTGAAATCTCAATGTTTGAGAGATTTCCTGTATTGCCTGCAATGTAGATGCCCCAGCGTGTATTCTCATTTCCTAATATGTCAAATCCTGAAATAGATACATCGCTGCTCCGAACTGAAAATCCGCCATAGGAATTTCGTATGTCAATGATTGTTTCAGTAGCTGCACCAACTTGGCGTTGTAGCGCACTGGTACCATCCTTTGCACCAGTAATTAGTAATGGGTGTGTAATTTCAATGGAGTTGTTCACAACATAGGTCCCTGCTGAGACTGAAATTGTATCTCCTAATGTTGAGGCCGTCACTGCTTCAATAATGCTGCAAAAAGGGCTGGAAATAGAACCATTCCCATTGCTAGAACAATTATTCACATCAACGTGAAGAGCGTTTCCTGATTCAGCAGATGCAGTTTCAATCGTCGAAAGAAATGGGGATGCAAAGACAAACAAAAGTAGCAGGGTGGCAAACAGAGTCGTGGATTTCACCAACGACTTGCCTAACAATACTCCACTACTCATCTCATCACCAATATTCAATCAAACAAGTCATCATCACTGGTATCGTCAAAGGAAGGCATTTCTCCTACTGCAATTGCTCCAGACTCTAATGAGTCGCGGATTTTCTTGTAGGATTCCCATTCTTCATCTGAAATTATTCCATCACCATCTGTATCAATTGAGTCAAATAGCGCATCTCCCATCGATTCTCCCCACATGTCCGGAGATTGTCGACGGCGCATTACTGCCAATCCAATGAGTAACAAAGCAAGAAGGATGATGATGAGGAACACCAATATCGAAGTCATGCTGATATCACTGGATTTAGTATCAATTTCAACAACACACCCTTTGTTGTCAATCACCACGCCCAGAGTCATGTTAGTGCCTGGGCATAAATCGTAATCATTTGCGACGCCATCGAAATCATCATCTAACGCCTTAATTTCTGTTATTGTATCGTTCAAAGCACATCCAAGTTTATCGGGGTCTGCAGTTTCTACCGGCTCACCGGGGGGCGTATATGGGCACTGATCAATGTCGTCAGTATAACCATCACCATCAGAATCCTTTTGTGAATCTGCACAACCATTGAGGTCAATACGCTCTGCGGTAGGGTCTGTACCTACACAGGCATCCATGATATCGGGTACACCATCTAAATCGGAATCTGACAATCCTGCTTGACAGCCAAGTAGGTCAACTTCAACACTTGTTGGTGTGTTCAAACACTGATCAACGGAGTCAATTACACCATCTTGGTCACTGTCTCGTTGTGTGGATCCGCAACCCTCTGAATTAACGGTTGGAATATCATATCCTGGTGTTCCTGGACAGGCATCGAGATTATCTGTAATCATGTCATTATCAGAATCCTTCTGAGAATCGCCACAGCCATTGTAATCAACAACATCCCCAAGAGGAGTTAATGGGCACTGGTCAAAGATGTCTGCATAGCCATCTTGGTCATTATCATCAGTGACTACGTCGCCAGGTGCACAGCCAACAAGGTTGACTGCGCTTGTCATATTAGCAGGAGTTGTGTCGCATACATCGACTTCGTCGTTGACTTCGTCGCCATCTGAATCCTTTTCTGCAGCTGAGCAGCCATCAATATCTACTGTTGCACCTGGGGGAGATTCTGGGCAAATGTCAACGTTGTCGTAAACATTATCGCCGTCCGAATCAACTTGAGATTCACCACAACCGTATTCATCCACAGATTCACCAACAGGAGTATTTTCACAATTGTCAACATTATCCTTGTATCCATCACTATCTGTGTCTCTTTCAGAGGGGCCGCAACCTTGTGGGTTGACATAGATACGTTCTCCAAATGGTGTTGATGGGCACTGATCCATATTATCTGTAATTGTGTCTCTATCAGAGTCATCTAAGCATCCATCTGACCCAGGGGTTCCTGTTCCTTCTCCGATGAAAAGGTCCCATTCTAATGGTGCGTTTTCATTGGGGCAAGAGTCGTTTGGATCGTAGAATTGATCGTTGTCACGGTTGTCAATACAACCGTCCGACACTGGATTGGATGTCCCATTTCCAGTATAATCGTCATATCCAAGAGCGTTTTCATTGGGGCAATTATCATTCCAACGAAGAACTTGGTCGCCATCGTCATCAGACTCAATCACATTGATGATTGCCCATCCTGTTCCACCTAATGAGGCTCCGCCGATGTCATCAATTGCTTCGAAATAGATGATTTGCACCCCTACTGGCAATTGTGTTGTTGTCAATACCGGTGAGTTGGGTAGGGTGTTGTTGTACCACAAACCATTGGTGTGGTGGATTGACCATTGGTAATTCGCAATCGGCCTTTCGCTACTTACGGCAATACTCAAATTTACTGGGCGGCCCTTGTATACTGCTGGGTATCCCAATTCATGCGTATAATCCATGTATTCACTAGTGATTGAAATTTGGCCAACCTCTGGGCGGTCCCAAACTGAAATTTGGAGGCGGGTATCTGTGCAGCCTCGTCCATTGCAGGTTTGGATTGTCAATTTACTTGGAGTTGTCAATTTGTTTAGAGGAGTTCCTGAAATCACTCCAGATGTTGTGTTGAATGACATTCCAGCAGGAAGAACCTCGTCATCCCAGCCCGGAGGGTCTGGGTCTACTGGGGCAAGGTAGCGATTGTGACTGCTATGGTCCACGCGTCCTGTCTTGTGGTTCGATGAAAGGCCACCACAATAGGGTTCGTTGATGTCTTCAAGGAATACGCAATATGTCGTATGTTGCTCGTCGTTTGCAAATATTCCAGTGATATTATGCGGTGCTGTATTAGTGAAGGCGCCTACTGATTCCCACGGTAATCCAACACCAGAGTATTGAGTAGCATGATTGGAATGTTGAGCGTAATGCATGTAACCGGAGCATTGCACTTGATTGTTAGAATAAAGTATACAAATTTTTGAATTACTGCCGGAATATGGTTTGAACAAATCTACTGGTTCTGCGGAGGAAGGGATGTACGAGTTTGGTGTCCACGGGTATTGGATATTGTCAGCAAGTGTTGTGCTATAACTGTTAGAATTGGCATATACGCCGTAGGCATATTGGCTGCCCCAGCAATACAATTCGTTGAGATTGTTGCCATCATTTGCATCTTCAGCTATCACACAAGTGCTTTGTCCGCCCAATTCAAAATTTGTAACTGTAAGATCGACAGATGGTTTGAATGCAACTTTTACAGGAACTGTTACGTAACCACTTGTTTGACTGTATGAAGTGAGAGGTCCAAACCAAGCTTCTTCGTAAGTGGTCAAGTTGTGTCCAATACCATGACTTGAATAGCCCCAGCAATACATATCGCCCGTGTCAGTGAGAGCGCAGGTCCTAGTGTCTCGTACTTGAACATCTACAAAGTTGAGGCTTGAATCGGCGTTGATTGCTGTTGGGTAATACCGGTAATCCCCGTCACCAACGCCAAGTTGGCCGTGATTATTGTAACCCATACAATACACCTGTCCATCAGCTATCAAGCAAGCATGACCAACATCGTCTGCCATTGAAATTTTCTCAACGGTTGGTTCGGTCCATGGGGTGCTATTTTGTGGATTAGACATCGGGTATGACAATTTGTCTACATACACTCGGTCTGACCATGAATGTGTCGAGTCAGAATTTTTGATATATTGAATGTGAATCGTGTGATTACCTGATGAAACTGGAATTTGCACTTGTTTGAAGCCGTTATTTTCGCCCGAAAGTGTGATTGTGGTGTGGCTATCTACTGATATTGTGGCTTGATCTTGGTATTGGGTATTCACTCTGATGCATAATCTAAGAAGTCCTTCACCTGAATTAATATCGAATTTTAATGAGGATCTTTCATTTGCATCAATTGTGTACGGTGCACTGGTGTTCCAACTACCCAAGTTAGAAGATGCGGATCCTAACAACCTACCTGCGCCATTCCAATCTTCTGTGGTATCGGAAGCCGAGTCATAGAATGACCAATTTCCGTGGCTACCTGGCTCTTCATTCCAAGTAAAGGTTGAACCTGTTTCGAAATCTTCGTAAACATGGTTACTAGGGACCTTGTAATTACAACCGGTTGCTGCAGATGTGGATGAGGCGGAGAACCCATTCGGGTATGTCTCAGAGAATGAGCGAGGGGCTAACGATATTTGTTTAGGGGCGCGATAGGCGGCGTTTTGCTTACCGTCTCCCATAAAACCCATATTTCCATCATTGCCCCAGCACCACAAACTACCGTTGGTTGCAATGGCGCACATCGATGAATGTCCCGAATATGACCCCATTTCCACTTCAGTGAAAGATAGGTTCAGGCCTGCTGTAATGCTATGCGGCATTGGATGATCTATGACGAAATTTGTTGGTTTACTACTGTCTAGTGTTTGACCGGAATTGAGGCCCCAACAATACAACTTTCCACCTTCAACAAGGGCACATGCACTATTTTTGAATACATCCATTTCTCCTGTGTAATTTGGTTGGTTTCCGCGTAATCTGTACCACGCTTCATCTCCACCTGAATTTGTAGGGGGTTGAATTGATTCAGGATCGCCTGCAGTCAAAAAGAATTGGTCTGCACCAGTGTAGTTTGTCTCAGGCATCTCTGGTTGGACCACTTCAAGAGACAAAGTTGTGTTCACTGAATCTTCACCACTTATTGCGGTTACCAAGTAATCTTTGGCGTCCCAAGGTCCAGTTGGAATACCGGCTACTGCACCGCTTGTATAATCAAAAGTCAAACCTGGAGGAAGGGGGAGGGCCCCATCAGTTTGCCAATTCCCCTGTACTTGGCTGTTTTCCATTGGATTATCATTGAAAAACTGGCGTAATTCATCAATAGTGCCACTAAATTGTTCCCCATACACACAAGGGGATTGGCCCCAAGTCTGCATGTGTTTGGTGTGTGGAGCAGGTCCTCCATCATTCGGGCTGAAACTCAAGGCTAGGTTGGAGG
>Ga0066836_10000698_pt1 | contig 16786 bp, 16 predicted proteins | sample ETNtaG_18_FD_71568 | JGI IMG/M metagenome (GOLD analysis project Ga0066836, IMG submission 71568) | Marine microbial and viral communities from oxygen minimum zone, Eastern Pacific Ocean - ETNP201302SV91 | ecosystem: Environmental > Aquatic > Marine > Oceanic | place: Pacific Ocean: Eastern... | reverse complement strand
GATTCAAAATCATAAAAAAGACCGCCGACCAAGACACTACCAATCATTAGCGCTGCTAAGAATAGAGATCTCGCAGCACCGTCATCCTCAGATTTTGAATCACGCATGTAATAATGGGTCAACTAATAGGTATTAAACAATAGCAGGAATTATTCAAAGAAAGCAGTGAACTACGAATAATTACATTTTACTCAGAAGATAAGGCCTGAATATCAAGAAGGAATTCTTGAACATTCCAGTCAATACCTGTCCAAGCAACTCTCTTCCTAGTTTGCTTATCTAGTATGAAAGTCACAGTTGAGTGTCCTACTCCATATTCACCCAATGATTCTTCATGAGGGTTGACCGAATCGGAAGAGTTAGAATCATCGGTTCCAATAAGTATACATCCAAGCCAATTTCCATCGGGTCGCTCATAGCCTTCATCACACATACAGTGAGCGCTTCCTCCCTCACCCATAACCCAACCATGTCCATTGCAATCAACACCTAATGGAAGTAGGGAAGTGTTAGCGCCTGAAGCAACCCATGCTAGGTGTTTATCGTGAGTAGCGTATTGCTCTAGATAGTCTTCGCCGACTTCTTGCCATGCCCATGATGTGTGGTTCCAATTCATCAACCCCCAACCATCCGTGGAGAAATTAACATCTCCTAAATCTCTTGCTTTGTTATCCAAATCAGTGACTGTATCAGGATGTTGAAAATTGTTATTGAGGATATCGACAACAATTGTTTCGTTGCTCGAATTGAGAAACACAACTCGGTTTATGGTGTCCTCAGGAGGTGTACTTGCTTCAATATGTTCATTATCCACAACAATATTCCAGTCATTCCAAACATTAACCAATGTAGAAGACCTTTCAGCAGAAAGGTGATTCCATTCGTAACCATTTGCTTCTGTCCAAAATGCAAACCTTTCTACAGTATCCCGAGCAGGATCTATAGTTATTGAGAGAATCTCAACATCATCAGAATATTCTCCTAAATTCGCATAAATCCATGCAAGATTAGAAGAGATTGCAAGACAAACATCAGGACAAGATGTGTATATGAAAGCGACTACTACGACTTTTCCACTATAATCAGAAAGAGTTACTGACTCTCCATCTTGATTCAATAAAGTGAAATCTGGGGCATCTGGAGGATTCTTGTATTCGGTACCAAACAACTCAATATTATTATTTGATTGAATACAACCAGAAGAAAGTAAAATGAAGGAAACAACTAAGCACGAAAAAATATTGATTCGCAAAAAAATCACCTCATTCATCTAATAATAATTTGATATCTTCTAATACCAACTCAGCATTCCAATCTGTGTCTCCCCACCACACCCGTTGATTCATTTCTTTGTCAATGATGATGGTTCCTGTTGTATGATCAACCCAATAATTAAGAGGATGATGCATGACTTTAATTTGATTAGAATCTCTTTGGCTTTCACTACATCCTTCATTATCCACTGACTCACCAGCAGTAGTATTGGCACAGGTATCAAAACCATCAGCGACCCCATCAGAATCTAAATCAGAATCATAAGTAGCTAAACCAACAGCGAAATTTCTCCAGACTGGTTCTATTACTGAGACATTCGCTGTAAGGTGCGGCCAGTCAAGACCACGGGCATCAGAATATTGTTCTAAAACGGAAGAATTGTCTGTCCAAGGATCAACTGTTACTGTGAGAATTTGAACCTCGGAACCATATAAGTCACCTAATTCTTGACTAACATATGCTAAATTTGCGCTAACGACAGGGCAAATGTCGGGACACCTAGTAAATAGGAAAGCAATGACCACTACATCTCCCTTAAATTCATGTAATGAAAAATTATTGCCGTTCTCATCAATTAATGTAAAATCGTTCGCAGGCACTGAAGGATTGATGTCTTCGCCATAAAAAATATCAATTTCTTGTTGAGAACCTAGACATCCTGCTGTAAGGAATGAAAAGGTAAGCAAGATTGTCAAGATTGTTCTAATCATTCTATTTCCACCTATACTGTTTTCTCTTGAACTATCCTTGTTTAGACTTTCTTTTAATTGTTAGGAAAAATGCAGTACTAAGCAGCAATATTCCTATCAAAAGCAGTCTGCTCTCACTATTATCTTTATCAGCACCCTGATTGATATTCCCTCCAGGTAATACAAAATTAGGTGTTGTTTCATTATGTGAATCGAAAATTATAGTTATATTTACTATATTCCAAAGTGTACCATTAGAATATACCAACACATTATATTCACCGGCTGACCAGTTTAATGGGTCAAGCCATAACCAACATTCATCATCTGTTCCTGAACTATTGTAGGGAGAAGCGGTACAAGACCAATTATGACTAGAATTTGAAGGATGGTCTAACTTAACAGTTCGTTCGTGATCCATAACTACATTATTGAAACCAATACGATCATTTTGAGTAACTTGGGCATCATCGGGCTGAATTGACCCATTTCTCATTATAAATTGGAATGAATCGGCGCCATGAGCATCTGCAACAGGTGCTAAGAGTATAGTCGATACAAAGACCAGAACGGTCAGATATTTCATCAAATACACCACACTATATTCACTCAATACTCCAAAGAGGTGGATAATCAAATCTAGGGTCATAGTCTTCATCAAATTGAACTACATAAACTCCTGAAACCATATCTGAGACGAATACAAAACCACGTGGATCATACTGTAATCCCCAATCAAATGGTATCATACAAGATGCCCAACAGTCAGCCATATCATAACCCAATACATCTGAGGCGTTATCCATCCAAGGCGGTCCAGCAGGAAGATAATAGCCTATTGTGTGAGTTTCTGCTAGCTGAGATATGGCTTGGAATCCTCTATCTGGCTCAGCAACTCCATTTTCCCAAACTATCTCATCCCAAATATGGCCATGGTCAGTTGCCCAAGCACCTGCATGGTAATGAGTGTAGTATACGTGCCCAGAAGGACCTGTGTCACCATTGTGGGGACTGAAAATATAACCACCAGGAATCCAGTGTTGAGGGTGTGAACCATTTCCTTTCATTCCTTCACCTGGAAGTTTCCACTTGGATACTAGGAAAGGTTTTGCAGGGTCAGTTGTATCAATTGTCCAAATATAACCTGTATGATTCTCATTGGAACCATACTCAGGAGCAATATAGGTATAATGCCTCCAATTTATCCCGTAAACCGGATCTTCAAAACCTGTACCACAATTAGAAGGCCAATCTTCTACAGGATCAAAATCACTTATTCCAGAACAAACCAAGTAATCATTCGGTACTGCGTAATGGATGTTATCATTACCTTGATTGGAATCTAACCATTCATTAGCATCCATGTTTGCGTGTCCACCACCTTCTGGGCCGTACCAACCATCATCTGCTGAAGGACAACCCATCCAACGGCCTACTTCTGGTGGCCAATTAACCCCAAGAGGATCTGCAACTTGAGGAGGTGTACTAACATCTACCAATCTCAAACCTGCACCCCAATATGAAACTGCAAGCAATCTTTGTTGAGTTATTGGATGAACAAAGTAAACATTGTCATGATTGAAAATTGAACCTCCACATGTAGTGTATGGTTCAGGAGTATAACCGCCCCATCTAATTATCTCTCTACTGCTATTTTCTTGTTCCTCATTTTGCACAGGATGCCATGATTCAAGACCTCTAGGGACATAAAATACTTGAGTGCCTTTGTAAAATGTACCGCTGCTACCCTCTACCATTTCTGGATAAGGATCTGCCCCAAAGAGGAATAAATGACACTCTTCTTCATCCCAAGCATTGCTTGGATCTAAAGCAGGATCCCAATCGCAATATACTGCTAAATCTTGGTTATGGAAACCTGCAGGAGGATTGTTCCATTCTGCCACTTTTACCGGACTGGTCTTGTCTCCAACATAAATTACATCTAATCTGTTTGCCCCGCTATTTGCATCATCATCATTTGGAATCGGGTCAAGTTCACTATTTGTTAGCTCGTGATTAACCAAAACCCAATTATTATCTTTAGTAACCTTGATATCAATCATTCTAGCTATTTCAGCATAATAAGTAGAAAGCATTCTGATGTTATTAGGATCACTAATGTCAAGAATCTCAAATTGGTTGTAACTTGAAACATATGCGTAACATCCGCCAGTGCCGTCAGCATATATCTCACAATCTTCCATAAAATTACCTTCGATAGTAATTTCAGAGTTATCTCCAGGAGTTGGCCCTACATTTTTGAAATCGTCAGAGCAAGGTCTACCCGCCACATTATCTAATTCAGCAGGAGGTTTGACATTACCGTCACAATTCAAATTATGGTAATCGATTAATTGGGAATTTGGAGTAGACAATGCGTGCGCAAGAAGGTCATTATGTGAATGATTACCGTCTTCTATTTCTATCACAGGATCGATCCACTCGTAATCGGAATCAGAAGAGGATGAGGAACCATCAAACATTGAAAGACAGCCAGATAATGGTGCAGTTAGCATCAATAATATCATAATAAAAAGAGGTGTTTTAGAATTCTCGAACATAGGCAAGCCTCGTGTATAAGTTATTCACAGAAAGTTTTGCTTGTGAATGCTACGGTCAATTGATTAGAAAGTATCAACTACTAGAATATGGTTTATCTATGTCTAATTGAACTATATACAGGCCTGTTGTAATACAGGATAAGTAAGTATAGCCATTATGATATTCGGCAGCCCAGATGAATGGAGTCCACCCAAAATCATAGTATGAACTAGAGAGAGGAATACCATCTTGACCGTGAGGCAGATGATAACCAATTGTAGATGCAGAATGTACATCGGTTCTATTCGAATTGGGATCCTTTCCTTCCAACATTAAAGTTTCAATGTCTATTATCCATAGGCCAGCATGGTAACTAGACAAATAGATACGTCCATCCCAATCTCCTCCAAGACTCTGATCAGGGAATTCGGCAGAATTAGTGGGGAAAATCTGAGCATCAGAATTATGTGGGCTGAATAGTAACCATTCTTCGCCTCCAGGAATATGATGATCTTCGGCGAATGGTATCTCCCAACTATGAATTATTTTGGGTTTGAAGGTTATCTGCCCATTGAGCATCTCATAATCAGTTGTATCTAACAAATAACCAAGACCTGTTCCAACAGATGTCTCAAGAACTTCTGTAGCTAAGAATGTCAAATGCATTTTCCCTGAAGGGTATCCAAGATGGGATGCATCGACCATGTCATCCATTGGTTCGGCATAATGAATGTATGATGCTCTGCCACCATTTTCATTTCCAGTACATCCACAATCAATCTGTCCATCTCCATCAAGATCAGCAAATTCCATCCATTGTCCAACCTCTGGAGCTCGCCAATTACAAGTCAATTGTGTACCTAATGTTGCTGCACAGCCTCCTGCAATGAAGGCATACTCAATAGGAGAATTCTGAGGATGAGGGACATCACTAACATCAAAGATTCTCAATCCTGCTTCCCAATATGCACCGTAAATGTAAGTCCGACCATATCGAGGATCTTGCTGGTCTTCACCAGGCCATGTTTGCACCGTCATATCATGTATGTATATCCAGCCACCAAGTGTATTTTGCCAATTTACCTCTGCTTCTCCTACTTTCAAGATTCTAGGACTATCGCTTGGGCCATTAAAATTTAGATGAGCTATCGTAATTCCTCCACAAGCATCTCCTTGGCCAACATCACACTGCTCATAATCAGGATTTGCAACAAATATATACCACTCATTATCAATTAAGTGAGTATAAAGATTGTGAGGGCCACTTGGATGATCTGCATCATACCATGCATCAACATAAGTAGGATTTGATTTGTCAGAAACATCAATGAGAGTGACGGTGACTTGTGCAGGATCACCCCATTCTCCAACATTAGGATCAGCATTTCCTGGGTCAACCAGTTGATTCTGAACTATTACGTATTCATCTCCATTATATTGTAAATATTTGACGTCTAGAACCTGAGTATTTGGATCGATATAGACGCCAGTAACAGTGGTGTTTTCTGGATTTGTGACATCTACAATATGTAACTCAGACCATCCTGCTATGTATGCATAGGTATTACCATCAGGTGAATCAGCAACTTGAACCTCGGCATTGCCAGGTGCGGTTAATTCATTAAACGAAATAGGCTGAATATTATCGGTGTACATCATATGTTGACTGGCATTTCTATGATCGTGCCCCTCATCTTGTAGAAGAGGATCTAAAATGGAATTCATCGAATTACTAGATTCCGATTTTTCATCGGAAAGTAATATCGCAGCAATACTGGCTGAGAACAAACAGAATACAAGAACCCCGACTAGAGCAACCCTGCGATTATCCATGATGCCGCGGAAGCGACCCGCCATGTTGAAGTCATCGGAGACTTAGGGTGTACCATGAGGAGAGGAGGAGTGATGGCGGTCGTAATATTTTGCATGCTATTATTGCCTCCAATAGCGAGCGCTCATGATCAAAAAGAATACAACATATTGATTACTGAAAATGGACTTACGCCTCCATCAGTAAATCCAGGAATCCTAGTAGAAACAGATACCCTCTTCTTCCGTAATGTAGATGTTAGACAAGAAGTACAGCATCGAATCCTAGTAGATGCTGATGGTGACGGACTCTTCGAAGGAATTGATGACTTCGCTACAGAATGGATCTCCAGTTCATGTGAACTAAACGAAACAGGTGAAAAGGTAAATCCTAATTGTGAACAACAAGCACTAATTCTCTTAGATCCTTCAAACAGACTTTTACCAGGAAATATCTCAATGATTCATGAAATAAAAGAGACTGATCAAAACACGAATGATACGGACATTATCACACAGGTGAGTTTCTACATTAATTTCGCCCAAGACATACATGAAACAGATAACAATGCACCAACTGGAAGCGAGGACAACGAGAAAGTAGAAAAAAGTTCAAAGGAAAAGATTCTCGAAGGGATTATATTTATCTCGATTTTATCTGTTGTTCTGGTAAGTCTTGAAATAATTAAACAAGAAGAAGATTAGATTACGCTACGGTTGAACTCAAGAACCCCCGGCGTTTCGGATGGCTCGTAGGGCGCTTAGCTCAGCTTGGAAGAGCACCTGGTTTGCAACCAGGTGGCCGGGGGTTCAAATCCCCCAGCGTCCACCATTCTACTCTATAATTCCTCTAATCAAATTGAACATCGCAGAATTCTCCTTTGGTGAACGAATAGCGAACCTAACAGATTTATCTGTAAGAGTGACACCCATATTTTGAGCATCTCTAACAAAAAGACCCTGTTCTCGACAGAGGGCAATAAAAGAGGACGATGTGAAATTACAGTTTTCAGGCAAAGTTGTTAGGAGAAAATTAGCAACTCCAGGGTATACCTTGAAACCGATTTCAGTAAGTTGTTTAGATAATTTCTCTCTTTCCTGATGGATGATCTGGTATTGCTGGAGATAGTATTCGGGATTATTTAATGCAGATATGGCAGCTAGTTGGGCAGGTAGACTTACAGACCATGGAGGGATATATCGCTTCAAGAAATCAGCCTTCTGACTAGCAAGGTATGCAACTCTGAGACCAGAAAGAGCGTAACATTTACTCATACTTTTACAAACAAGAAGATTGGGGAATTTAGAGACAAGAGGTTCAAGAGATTCTGCATCTTCGATATAATCAATATAGGTCTCATCAACCCATATGAACTTACATTCAGACTTTATGTCAGGGTTATTTATCTCTGATACAACTTGATGAATAATATCTGAATAAACCCCTGTAGGACTGTTAGGATTAACCAGTATAATCGCATCATGTGATCTTGAAATGCTAACTAAAGATTCAGAATCAATAACAAAACCATCATCCGCATATAATGGGAATATGGTAATTTCACATCCAATGACATGCTTCAATATATGTTCATACTCCCCATACATCGGAGATAAAATAAGTACTTTTGAGTCTTGATCTAATAATCTAGGAAGACAAGAAAACATCAATGAAGAAGAACCGGAGGAAACAAGTATGTTCTGAGACAATATTCCTCGTACAGAAGAAATCGTCTCAATTAACTCCTCACTATGAGTTGGAGGTGATTCTTGACAACACCTCTCTAACTGATTACTGATAACTTCTAATGCCTCCGGACAAGGAGGGAAGGGGCTATCCAATACATCAGCCACTATTAGAGAGTCTCTTAATGAAAAATCAAATCCTGATTCATCCCATGATGCTCCACCGTGGTAACAAGGATCATCCTCATTAGATTCAATAAGATGTTTGTACTTCTTAACAGTACTCGCTACATCCATGTGCATTGTCTTGTATTCTAAAGCACCAACAAAAATTGAATTACCCTCAATTATATTCATGCCAATCTTACGATATAATCCAAGAACATCGATATGCCCCATAGCAATTATATCGGAACCCCCAACTTGATTAAGGAAATTAAGAACATGAATCATCAATCCTTCTGAAATCTTCTGGCCACGATATTTAGGATCAACAGTAAGAGCTCTGACTTCGTATGTAGTAGACATATTACCTGTTAGATTGGAAATAATATCATGCTCTAATTCACTCTCAGATAGGTGTTTAGTCATCCTAAAATTATTACTATCATTTAGGCTTACGTAACCAACTAATTTTTCCTTATCTAAACAAACGATAAAATATTTCCCAGGATCTTCTAAAGTTCCTTCTTCATTACCATCATACTGATTAAGTTCCTCCGCATATACCTCATGTCGTAGTTTAGAAATTTGGAGCCAAATGCCAGGGTAATTGTCAGAATCATCCTTTTCAAAAAAATTGTACTGTAGCACAACATGCCCTATACTGCATTACTAATCAATTATACGCCGGATGTTATCAAAATTAATGATTAAAATATATTTACTATAAAAAGTTAGATTCAATGAAGAGATTACTTTATTTCCTAAAGGCAAGACTACAGTTCATGAAATTAGTCTCTCTTTCGGTTTGCATGATTCTGTTATGTAGCTCACTATCAGGATGTTTAGCAGAAGAAAAAATAGAGGGGGACTACATAGATGAAAATTCCGAAATAGATTTACTCGATGCAGGTTTCTGCGGTGATTTAGATGGAGATGGTGAATTAGATTGCCCACTTAGCGGCTATGTTCCTGAGACGACTCCATGGTGGTGTAATTCTTCTGGAATTGGCGGTCACCATGTTGACCCTTTCTATGAGGATATGAAAAAAGAGGCTTTATCAAATGCCGATTGTGAAATTCTTACAGGAGAATTCCAAGAAGCAATTGCTTGGACATCTCAATGGCCTACCTTAGGTGATGCAGAAGATGCGGGCTACCATATGCTAGTTGGCTATACCGAAGGAATGGGTACACATCACGCTCGTCTTGGTGATTTCAATATGTCCGACGATGGATTTGATTTTGATGCACCAGAGTTCATAGGCACTACTATTGATACTAACTTTGATTATGCAAAACCAGAGTTTTTGATGTTCTCAGGTGAAGAACGAGATTCTGAGTTAGTAGGATTTGCTTGGTTTGTCCAAGCACCAGTTGACTCGCCGCCTGCTGGCTTCACAGGTGATAATGACTGGTGGCATAAACATGATTCACTTTGCTTTCAAGTAAATATTATGTTAGTGGTAGGAGAAAATATAGGTGAAGAAAACTGTTCAGATAGAGAGGGGGAGAATGTAGCTTTACATGAATTCTGGATGGTTCATGCTTGGATATTGAGACCATGGCTTACTCACGAAGATGTATTCACGAATCATCATCCTTGCTTAGCTAAAGAAGGGGTTATCGAAGATCCTGAAGATGAATGCTGGGGAGAAAATATGGGTCACGTTGGACATGATATCGAGTGAACATAATATTAAACGGAAGTAGTTTATCGCGCAAATCATGTCAATACTTACTGCATATCAGAACGCCTTTGAATCAGGAGACATTAACGCTCTTAACAAGATTTTACACGAAGAATTTACTTTCACACCTCATGTTGGAAATGCAGTCATGAAAAAGAAGGATGTTCTAGCCTTTGCAGGTAGTGGAGCAGTTCGAACAGAAAGTCATAGAATCCTATACGAAAATAACGAGGTGGGAGTAGAACATGCTGTCGCACATTTCTCTAATGGCTCTACATCAGAGGCTGTGCTTTCATTCCATCGTTTCAAAGATGGCCAGGTTATATCAACAGAAACAGGAGCTACGCCACTTTCTGATGATTATACTTTGATTGGAAATAACGAATGATCAGAAGTTTATTCTTCTTCTTTTGTCAATTTTTTATCACTAATAAATGACCAAAGGGCAAAAGGAATTGACCAGAAAACACCACCTGCTGCCCCTAGTAGAATAATGATAACTATTGTATCAAGGTCACTATTCGGTGCTCCGAAAGACGCCCCCAATATAGGCAGTAAGAAAGTACAAAATGAGACAGGAATTAATTGCTTTAGGCTGGGTTCGCCATAACCAATTCTTTGCAATGTTTTTTCAACAATCAACGCGGAAGCCAATATCATTAGAAGAAAAATGGCTAAAGCACTTGCGAAAGAAGGGGGTTCGAGACCAATAATGACCATAATCAACGACACAAAGGTTGCCAAGGTTGCTCCAGTTCCAGCCCCAGCAACTAACGTATACTTCCAATTCACGTAGGATTCTGGACAAATTCGACTTATAAGATGTATTCAAGAGAGACGGGCGTTTAGTTCAATTACGGCTACTGCATCGCCTATTCATGGATGAAGGCGTTCCGATTCAAACTAGTTATGCAGACAGCGGCCATATCATGGCCGTAGAATTCGACAGAAAAATTATCACTTACTGGTGGATAACGGCGAATTTTGGCCTTCTCATGTCAATGGTCGGAATTATATTAATGCCAATCTGGATTCCGTTTGGATGGCTTGTTCACAGGAAGCAGTATGAACACATGAGTGGGGCTCTAACTGACCGTTCAATCAACATGCGCGTCGGATGGCTGTTCAAGAAGCAGCAGAACATCCCCCTGGACAAACTCACTGACGTATCTATTCACGAGGGACCAATACTGAACGCATTCGGAGTTGTAAGGATGCAGTTTGAGACTGCGGGTGCCGCCCCGTTCATACTAACTGGGGTGAGGAATGCGGACGAATTCCGTGACCTAGTTCTAAGACAAAGGGACTCATTAGTCACAACTTCTCAATCTGCCCCTCCGGGTGAATCAAACAACGTTCTAGTCGAAATCAGAGATCTTCTGAAAAGTATAGACTCTAGACTTGAATAAAACATACTATTAACCTCCAACTTTTCGTAAAAATATGAATGTTGATAATGTATTAAAGAGATTATCACATGGCAAGTGGGAAGGACGTAGAATTATCGACGTAGCTTCTGAGGATCCTAAATGGTGTAAGAGGTCAGCGGCATCAAACCTTGTAGGACAAGAATATAAAGAAAGTATTCAGTATGCTCTTGAGATAGTAGAAAAAATGAACTATAAACCTGAATTTTCTATTGATGACCCACGTTCCTTATCTACTCATTCAAGAGTTTGTAAAGAGTGTGGAGAACATACTGAATCATATATTGCCATTAATAAATCGGCTGATACAATTTGTTTCGATTGCTATGAAATCATAAAGTAGGATTAGAAACAATTTCACTCAACGAGTTCTGATTTTCATCCACCCTAGGAGAGACACTGTGGTCAGTAACAAGAGCAAGAATACATAGATTCCCAATGTCGTTTCTCCACTGGCTAAATTAGAATCGTTCTGTCCGTCGATTAATATTACTCTACGAGCATCTACAGGGGACATTTGATCATCACTGATGACTAATCTTGAGTAAACGGTAGAGTTACCCGATTCAACATGTGGCTGCAGTTTCAAATCCCAAGAGGACCAGTCTCCACTAGTGGAAACATCCTCTGCTTGTTGCCAATCTCCTCCTCCTACCTTGATTTCGACGAACCCAATTCCTGGAGTTCCTCCCGATGAAGTTCCAGAAATACGCGACCCATTGCCAATTTGTTGAAGAGTGTCAAGATTCATCGTTACGTTCAGCGATGGATCAATTGCGCCAGCTGATTGCACAAATATTAGAGGATCTGCTTGCCCATATCCAAATTCATTATCTGGTCTGGTTTCCAATACACTACAATCATTGAAACCTGGGTCGTCAAGCAATTGTAGTTCTCGTTCTATAGAGTCTGCACTGATAATGGCCTTGACTTGATCATGCGTGATGTCAGGATTTGCTTCAACCATTAATGCAGCAATTCCAGCCATTAGAGGCGTGGCCATACTGGTTCCTGATTTGCTTGTATAACCATCAGAAGTTGCTGCATCGGGAGCCATTATGTTAGACCCTATAGTCGATACGTCAGGTTTCACTCTCCCGTCAGATGTATATCCTCTGCTGGAGTATATTGCCAGACCCAAATCTTTGTCAAGGCTTGCCACTGTAATAGGAATATTTGCGTCTCCAGGGCTATCTATCGTATTACAACCTGCAAATGTAGCACCACCAAACTCATTTCCAGCGGATAAGAACGTAATGATGCCAGAGGATGCGACAGCGTCCATTTGTTGACTCCAAGCAGATGAACCATCGTTATCAAAATGAATCTCGAACTGTTGTTCTCCAAGTGAAGAGGTGAGTATATCTATTCCTTTTTCATCCTTATTTTCAATAGCCCATTCTGCTCCTTCAATAATATCTTGTATATCTCCATCACAGCATGCTAAGATATTGATTACCCACGCGCCGGGAGCTACTCCAACGTATCTAGATCCATCTGGAGACTCTTGTCCACCACCAGTTCCAGCAGCAATACCAGCAACATGAGAACCGTGGGTGCCTGAATCGTAAGACTCGCTGGCAGGTTGTTCGGAGTCTGTAACGACTGCATCAAAGAATGCAGATATCTTTAGATCGCAATCAATCAATATTGGGTTTGGATTAAGTGGGTCAGGCTCAGGTTGCTCACATCCTAAAGTCAACTCGTCATCCATATCGTTCAGCCCTTCGTGATCTCCGCGAACCCCCGTATCAAGAACTGCAATAGTGACTCCAGTTCCATCATATCCGTATTGTGACCAAACTTGCTCAACACCCATGTTTGGTACTGCCTCGTTCATGTGTGTCTCTGCAAGCCCTAAATCTTCTAACATGACAATGCCTGGTAATTTGAATATTGGAGATGTAGGGTGTATTATCTCCAGTGGTACATTAGCTATCAGACTATCAAGATAGATAGGTCTCATTGTAACTTTAGCACCAAGGTCTTCCAAGGCTTCGACATCGGCAATGGAGGGATGATGGTCATAATCAACGAATACTCTAGCATATCCTGGCTCAGCTCTTATCCACCATTGTGAGTACACTTCCGGTGGCTGTTCTAAAAGCCAAGAAAGACGATCATCAATCTTGTCTCGATTTGCATCTCTCGACCAATCAAGCCACCATTCATCATGAATTTCCAGAGATTTTCTTGGCTGCCATTCACCTTCTGCATCCAGTCCTCCTCTATCGCTATTAGTATTGATTTCTGAAGCAGTCATCGGCATGATAAGGGTGGCCAGTATCAGCAGAGCCATAGCTTGCCGGGTAGATGTCATCGTACTGTCGAAGAGTATGTCATTCAAGTTCCTTGCGCTCAAAGAGGCAAACATGAACAGAATATCATGATAAATTCTCCAAAGAATGTGGGTTTCCAATAGGGTGATCAGGGAAAAAACCCTTTGATTTACTCATAAAACACTTAAATCCGGGGAAAACTTAGTGTTATACCTAGTCCTCTAGAAATCATGGGTCAGCGTTATTGTCTTCATGAACACTGCCCAAGACTAGAGTTCAGACAAACTGGATGGTGTTGGGAACACAAGGATGAAGATGTACCAATAATAAAGCCAATTGTTGACTTATGGTGGACTGAAGTAGACGAATCTTTAACCACAGAAAATATTCAACCTAGTGTTAAAATTGAACATCAATGTTCAGGAATAACAGAGAAAGGAGAAAGATGCGGGCAAATAAATAGAAACATAAAGGAAGGAGGATATTGCAGTTGGCATATACTAAGGAATGATAGAAGTATTCCAAATGATGACCTCGCGCCATATGATGGAGAACCTGACCCTCATAATTTAATTGGTCATATTGTTGTATTTGTAATCATAATCGGACTCATCAACACCCTCACAGCGGAATACGAGGATTATGTTTATGAGTCCGAATATGATTATGATTATGGGAATTATGACCCTGTGGATTATGATTTTTCCCAAAGTCCCTATACAAACCCCTGGATTGTTTACGCGGGGAATTCCTGTTCATTCATAGGAGAAGACCTCAGAGGTGTTGATTTTACAGATTATTGGTGGCAGAAAGATAATCTCGACCACTTGCGTATCTCAACTTATGTGGATTTATCTAACTGTGATTTTACTAATGCAAATCTCCGTGGAGCCATACTCAGTGGCGCGAATTTGAAAAATGCAGACTTCACGAATGCTGATTTAACTTTTGCTAACCTAACAGGTTCAGTTTTTCAAGATACTATACTAGTTAATGCAGATTTGGCAGGTGCGCATCTTTCGATATACCCTGGATCAATATATGTCAATCATTTAGCTAATGATTACTACTATCCAATCTGTGTAGATATCTATGGTGAAGATTGGAAAGGGCGTACTATACTAATGAACAGTGCAGATTGTACTGGCCTAATTTGTCCTGATGGCCTACCAATTGTTCCGGGCGATTATTATGGCCCCTATTATCTCACTCAAAGAGCGCCTGAACCTTGTAGAGCGATATGAATTCATCAAATCAAAGAGTAGCGTATGAAGCGTATAGAGGTCAGAGGAAATCCTTGACCTAAGGATTAAAGAGCCGCACCCCTATCAGATTATATGTCTATGTGGGAATACAAGGTGGTGGGACATTCCAATAACAAAAAACTCGAAGTAGAATTGAACAAACTAGGGAAAGAAGGATGGGAAGTCGTTGCCGGTGGTGTCGGCGGTTGGCCAAATTCGCAATTTGTCATGAAGAGACCTCTCCCACGACAATACTCTTAGATTAGGGAATTATCTTAGAATCATAAAAGGAATAACTAAATTAAAAAGTCCAACTAAAAAAACAGTTATAACTACGAAGTAGAACATTCTAGGATTTTCTTGTGCCGTTCTCCACCCTCTATGTTTCAGGTGGAAGCCACCATGAAATATACAATATGCAAGATATGAGAAACACATTATTGATACTGGGATATTTGTTAGAACTGCTATTGAAACCATGTTCTCACATTTGTTATTGTTAATTAGTAATTAGTTTTTTTTAATGGAAACCCTCCCTTGAAATGACGGCGGCATCAATCTTCCAACCATACATTTGAAAACATAAACTGATATTTGGCAACATGGTTAGTACGGTGGCTCTGAAGAGCGTTCACGGTAAGTTTCTGAGCGCACAACCAGATGGACGCGCAGAATGGAACCGCGATATCGAAGCGGAATGGGAATATTTCCATCTTGAGAAGAGGCAGGGTGGTAAAATCGCACTCAAGGGTGCACACGGCATGTACGTGTCGGCACAGCCGGACGGTCGTGTACAAATCAATCGTAGAGAGGCACCACCCGGTGGATGGGAGGAGTTCACCGTCGAAGATCGTGGCAACGATATTGTCTGTTTGAAGTCATGTCATGGGAAGTACCTGAGCGCACAGCAGAATGGCACAGCACAGTGGAACCGGGATCATGCGCCAAGAGGCGGATGGGAAGACATCCAGCTCATACACCACGGTGCTTTAGCCCAACCAGAACGCGTTCAACCCCAGAGACAAGAATCAGTTGAAATTTTAGAAGCAGTATCTAGTAAGCCTGTGCGTTTCAAAATCAACAACCCTCCTAGTAGCATCGATGCTTGGGTGGGCATCTATCCAGCGGGTGCACCTGACCAAGATCACGGAGAGCAAAACAAGCGATGGAAATGGCTCCGGGACATCGATGCGAACAACGCATCGTTCCCTGAGCAGTCAGAAGGAGATTGGAGCATACGCATATTCTCAGATGGAGGATATACGCTGCGCAAAAGAAAAGACTTCCAAGTCAAGGTTCAGACTGTTGTGTCTCAACCACTTGATGAGACCGCTGAAAAGTCAAGACGCAGGGGGATATGGATCGCGGCTTTATTTGGTATATTCTTGATGCTTCCCGGTTTACCGCTTCTCATTATAGGATCTATGGGCGAGGAAAATCTCGGAATGATAATTCCGGGCGCGATTTTGACGGGTCTTGGCTCCCTCGCATTAATCAGCCTCTTAATGGTCTGGGGGGGCACTAGAGGCAGGAAACATGATGGTAGTCAAAAATCGAGTATCGATATTTTAGAGGCGACCACCAACAAGGGCGTGTATTTCAGAATCAACAATCCTCCTAGTAGCAACGATGCTTGGGTAGGTATCTATCCTCGTGGCAGCGAAGATACCGATCACGGAGAGGAAGGAGTTCGTTGGCACTGGCTGAGGGACATAGATGTGAACAAAGCAAGGTTCTATGAAAAATCCGAGGGCCGCTGGAGCATACGTGTTTTCTCAGATAGTGGATTCACTTTGGATAGCCAAGATGACTTTGAAATCATTCCTATAAGTGACCAATGGTGGAAGGACTGATGAAACTGCAAGGACATCTATTGAGTTCCCCTTCTGATCAGGGGGAATCGCATGGATACCCTTGTGATTGGAAGTAGAAAAAGTAACCTTGTGCCGGTAAAATGCTTAAATTGAGTCTTTGGTACAGATG
>Ga0066836_10000697_pt1 | contig 16794 bp, 22 predicted proteins | sample ETNtaG_18_FD_71568 | JGI IMG/M metagenome (GOLD analysis project Ga0066836, IMG submission 71568) | Marine microbial and viral communities from oxygen minimum zone, Eastern Pacific Ocean - ETNP201302SV91 | ecosystem: Environmental > Aquatic > Marine > Oceanic | place: Pacific Ocean: Eastern... | reverse complement strand
TTTTTTGTATTTTTGATTCTTGGAACTTTAAGCGAAAAAGCTCCAAAAATAAACAGAGGGGTAAATACTATTATGGGAGAAGTTGGAATATCTGCACCGGAAGGAACAAAATTTGCATTAAAAAACTTAAAAGGAGAGACAGTAAATTTAGAAGATTTCAAAGGGAAACCTGTTGTAATAGACTTTTGGTCATCATGGTGTGGACCATGCATCAAAGAGGCTGGAGTTTTAGCTGATGGATACAAGGAATGGAATTTTAGAGGAGTAGAATTTGTAGGCATTGCAATATGGGATGACAAAAATAGTATTGAGAATTTTATTCAAAATAATGATATTCAGTATGAAATATTGATTGATAAAGAGGGATTCACTGCCGTAAACTTTGGAGTAATAGCTGTTCCAGAAAAATTTTTTGTTACAAGTGATGGGACTTTTGTATTTAAGATAAATGGGCCCTTAGATAAAAAATCATTAGATAAATATATTTCAAGACTTTTAGAGGAGGAAAAAAAATAATATGGGATTTAATTCTTTTGAATCAGGTCACAAATTTGGACCTTATGAAATTTTAATAGATAAAAAAACTTCAATTTTATATTCTAAAGCAATAATTAACAGAGATATAAATAACCACACACCATTTGCCATAGTTTCTATAACTTTTGGGAAGTTATTAGCTGAAGTTGATTTAGAAGAAGGTGCTATTCATCTAAATCAATCTATTAACTGGGAAAGACAGTTTAATGAAAAACAAAAAATCATTGCTACCCCGAAAATAGAATCTAAAACTGAAAGAAGAAATAATATTTTTATTAAAATTAAAATTGGTTATTCTGACGAATCAAAAATGAAATTAGGAGAATCAATAAGTACAATTTTAATAACTAATAATGGAGAATAAAATTTCAAATTATATAGAAATCAAAATAACACAACAAATGATTAATGATTATGCTGAGGCTTCCAAAGATTTTAATCCAATACATATTGACGAAGAATTTGCTTCAAAATCTATATTTAAATCCAGAATAGCTCACGGTATGCTTACAATATCATTAATTATGGAGTATTTGTATGATCTATACTCAGAAAAAATGCTTCAAAACACTCTTTTTGAAGCAAGATTAAAAAATCCAGTATATTCTGAAGAAAAGATAAAAATTTATTTAGAAGAAAAAACAAAAGAAAAAATTAATATTATTTGTAAAAAAGGTAATGGAGAAGAAGTTCTTTCTGCTTCCTTGTTATTCAAATAGGAGAATTAAGTATGGATAAATTTGATGGAATTATTGCATTAGACGCTATGGGAGGGGACTTTGGGCCGGAAGTAACAGTTCCAGCTGCTATTAGTGCTATTAAGGATTTTGGGATAAAAGTAATATTAGTTGGGGATCGTGATGAAGTTAATAATGAACTATCTAAATTCCCCAAAGAAATAACTGAAAAAATTAAAGTGATACCATCAGAAGGAATTGTTAACGAAGGCGAAAGCCCTGTTAGTGCATATAGAAGCAAACCTAAGGCATCAATTTTTGTTTCAGCTGGTTTGGTAAAAAAGGGGTACGCAAATGGTGTAGTTAGTATGGGTTCATCAGGAGCTACATTAGCAGCTGCATCAATTTTGTTTGGAACTATAGATGGGATTGAAAGAGGGTCTATAGGTGGTCCAATTATTGGTTTTTCTCCTGAAATGATTCTTTTGGATCTAGGATCAAATGTAGATACAAAAGCATCTCAATTAGTAGATTTTGCAGCTATTGGAGATGAAGTTTCAAAATTAATGTTTAGTAAAAAAACTCCTAAAATTGCTTTGTTATCTGTAGGATCTGAAGAAGGAAAGGGAAACTTGCTAGTTAAAGAATCATATGAAATGTTATCAAAAAGTTCATTGAATTTTGTTGGAAATATAGAACCAGAAGATTTATTTGAAAGAAAAGTTGATGTAGTAATCTGTGATGGATTTGTTGGAAATATTCTTCTTAAAACTACTGAAAGTCTTGGAAAAAAGATTGCAAAAGAAATTTTAGATAAAACTGGAAACAAAGACCTATCAGATGATATTTTTAATAAAACTAATATTCTTTCAGCTTCTTATGGGGGAGGTCCAATTTTTGGAATAAATGGTATTGCAATAATCGGTCATGGTTCTTCAAAAGTTTCGACTATAGTAAATGCAATTAAAACTGCCAAATTGACCATAGAAAATAATTGGGTTGAAAAACAACAAACCGCAATTAAAAAAATAAGATTAGAAATTAAGGATTAAGTTATGGAAGATTTACCAAGAATAGCATTAATAACAGGTGCATCTAGAGGAATCGGAAGGTCTATTGCTCTAAAACTAGCACAAGCGGGTCACAAAATAGCTATAAATTACAATTCTCATAAAGAAGATGCTGAAGAGGTATTAAAAGAAGTAAAATCATTTGGATCAGAAGGAATGATAGTTAAGGCAGATGTCTCAAAACTCAATGAAGTTCAAGAAATGATTAAATCAGTTGAAGAAAACTTAGGAAATATAGAAATCTTATATAACAATGCAGGAATTATTTCTGACTCTTTACTAATGAGAATGAAACCAGAAGATTTTGATAAAGTGATAGATACAAATCTTAAAGGAACATTTTATTGTACAAAATTATGCATAAATAATATGATAAAAAATAGATGGGGAAGAGTAATAAATATCTCTTCAGTAGTGGGAATAAGAGGAAACATAGGTCAATCTAATTATTCAGCTTCTAAAGCCGGAATTCACTCATTTACCAAATCAGTTGCAAAGGAGGTAGCTACTAGAAATATAACAGTAAATGTAATTGCACCGGGATATGTTTCTACAGCAACTACTAACGTCCTCTCTGAAAAAGTTAAAAACGAAGTTATGTCATGGATACCTATGCAAAGATTTGGAGAGCCGGAAGAAATTTCTCCTATAGCAGCTTTTTTGTCTAAAGAAGAAGCTAGGTATATAACAGGGGAAATAATTAGGGTAGATGGCGGAATGGCAATATGATTTTTAACAATAAAACTCTACTCGTCACTGGGGGATCTAGAGGAATAGGGAAAAAAATATGTTATAAATTTGCTCAAAAAGGATGCGACATAATATTCACTTATCTTAGAAGTTCAACAGAAGCAAAAAAAATTGAAAAAGAACTAAAAGAATTAGGTATAAATGTCATTTCAAAAAAACTTAACTTAAATTCTATTGAAGATATTAAAGAATTTTCTAATGAAATAAAAAAATTAAATGTTAAAATAGATTTTCTTATAAACAATGCTGCTTCAGGAGTTATGAAGAATTCATTAGAAACTACAGAAAAACACTGGGACTGGACAATGCAAATCAATGCTAAAGGACCATGGGTTTTATCAAAAATACTATCTGAAATAATGCCAAAAAATTCTAGGATAATAAATATTTCTTCTCCAGGTTCTACGAAGGTTTTAAAAAATTATTTTTCTATAGGAGTTTCAAAAGCAGCTCTGGAATCAATCACAAGATATATGGCTTATGATCTTGCTCCTAAAGGAATAAATGTAAACTCCATTTCTGCATCAATGATAGAAACTGATGCGATTAAACATTTTCCTAATCAATCAGAAATAAAAAAAATATTAGGTAGAAAAAATCCCTCTCAAAAAAAACTACTAACTGAACATATAGCTAAAGCTGCAATCATGTTATGTAGTGAAGACTCAGAAATGATAATAGGACAAAATATTTTGGTTGATGGTGGTGATACTTTGTTACTTAGTTAAATATTTAGAATTTCTTCAGATATTAAATTAGTAAACCTTTTCTTAATTAAACCAAGACCTAAGAAGATATCTGAATTCTTTTGAATGCTTAATACATTTCCTATATTTTTTGAGTCTATGATAATTTTTGAATTTACTTTCAATTCAGACTTTGTTTTAAAAGGAACAATTGTCCTACTTACTTTTTTATAGTTATAAAGGCGTGCAATAACTTCTTGCCCTACATAGCAACCTTTATCAAATGAAATTATATTTTTAAATCCTAATTCTAAAGGATTAGTTTTTATCATAGATTCATTAAAGGTTATGTATTTCATATGTATATCTAAAGTAGTTTTCTCATTAAATGAAATCTGTTTAAAATTAATATTATCTAATGTTTTAAGTTCATCTTCAGATGCAAAAAGTTCATATCTTATCAAATTTTTATTTTCATATTGATTAGATAAAGTTACTTTATCTAGACCTTGAAATGGTTGGGCTTTATTTTTAAATATTACTAACTTATTTAGTTCGCCAATACGGTTTATCTCAACATCATCAATAATAATATATTTTTTCATATATTCAATGGATCTATTATTGTCAGTATCTGAAACAAAAATAATATTTTTATCACCAATAACTTTATAGGATAATATATCTATAATTGCTCCTTTATTATCAGTAATTGCAGTTCTTGAAGATTTAATTTTAAATATATTATTAGTAGACATCCTATCTAAAAACGAAATGGCATCTTCTCCAACCATGGAAAATATATCGTGATTTTTATCAAAATAAATTGATGAGTTGTGTTTTTTAGTGTTTAAAAGATTCATTTATACAGAAAAAGAATCTCCACACCCACAAGAAGATTTCGCATTTGGATTCTTAAATTCAAAACCTTTACCATTTAACCCATCCGTATAATCTAAGTAAGTACCAGCTAAGTATACATAAGCTTTTTTAGGAATATAAATTTCAAGGCCATTTTGAGAAATAACTTTATCAGAATCTTCAGGACCTTCTACAATTTGTAAAATATACTGTAATCCTGAACAACCGCCACCTTTAACAGCAACCTTTAAACCAAATTTATCCCGAGATTCATTATTAGCAAATTCCTTAACTTTTTCGCAAGCTTTTTCAGAAATTTTTATTGTATTTATAGGTATATTTGTTTCCATTAAATTAGTTTTATATGTAAATTTTTTATAATAAATTTCAAAATTAACTGTACCATTTATTATATAAACAATAAATAAAAAGTAAAAGTTTTGGTTAAGTTATATACAAGAAATGGTGATAAAGGAGAAACATTTTTACTATTTGGTGAAAAAGTTTCAAAAAATGATATAAGAGTTGAATGCTATGGAGTCATAGATGAATGTATGTCAAATTTAGGTGCTGCAAAATCAATTCTCAACAATCAAAACTCAATAGAAATTGAAAAAATCATACTCTATATTCAAAGAAAATTATTTATTATTTCAAGTGAAATAGCTTGTCCCAAAAGTAAATATGAGGAAATGAAAAAAAAGTATAAGTATGTATCTGAAGATATGATCAAAGAAACAGAAAATCACATTGATTATTTTCAAAAAAAATCACCAGAAATCAAGTTTTTTGTTTTACCAGGATCTAGTCAAGCTTCGTCTTACCTAGATATATCAAGAACAATTTGTAGAAAAGCAGAAAGATTATGCGTAAAAGTAAAAGTTGAAAATCTTCTTAATAATGATTTAAACCTAGTTCTTCTTAATAGACTAAGTGATTTGCTTTTTATTCTTGCTCGATATGTAGATAAAGATAATGAATATATTAGAGCTTCGGAATAAATCATGCCAATTATTTCAATTCTTGACACAAAATCAGCCAACTTTCATAGCGTAAAAAAAGCGGTAGATTTATATGAAGAAGACAATATCATTACTTCTTCAAAAAATGAGGTCTTGAAAAGTAAAGCTTTAATTATTCCTGGTGTCAGTTCTACAGATACTGTTTTAAAAAATATCTATAAGTCAAAACTAGATAAAACTATCCGAGAATTTTATGATTCAGGAAAACCTATATTATGTATTTGTGTAGGGATGCAAATATTATTTGAAAGATCTGAAGAAGGAAATTTACCTGGTTTGGGGATAGTTAAAGGTAAGGTTATTAAAATACCAGAATATGATAATGATAATAACAAATATAAGATCCCTCATATGGGTTGGAATCAAATAGAAATCTCAAAACATTCAAACCTTTTTTCAAAAATACAAAACAGAAGTGACTTTTATTTTGTGCATTCTTTTCAATGCATTCCATCTGACCAAGAGTTAATCACAGGAAAAACAAAATATTCTGGAGACATAGTAGCTTCTATAGAAAAAGAAAATCTATACGCAGTTCAATTCCATCCTGAAAAAAGTTCAACTATAGGTTTAAAAATTTATGAAAATTTTGTAAATTTGATAAATAGGAATTAGAATGAAAATTTTTCCAGCAATAGATATTAGAAATGGCAAATGTGTTCGATTAATCAAAGGGAACTATGATGATGAAATTGTATTTAATGAAGACCCATATAACGTTGCTAAAAACTTTGAAAATATAGGTAGTAAATATGTTCATATAATTGACCTTGATGGAGCTAAGGACGGTGAATCAACTGTCAGAGACAATGTAGAAAAAATAATCAAAAAAACAAACCTAAAAATTCAAATTGGTGGAGGGATTAGAACACTTGAGAAGGCTGAGTCATTTATAAATTTAGGAGTTGAAAAAATAATTTTTGGAACAGCCGCATTAGAAAACAAACCAGATGTTTTTAAAGCTATAAATAAGTATAAATCTAAGGTAATTGTAAGTATTGATGCTTTAAATGGAAAAATTAAGACCAAAGGTTGGTTAAAAGACTCTGAAATAGAAATTACTGACCTTGTTATGGAATTGCAAGAAAAAGGTTGTGAGAATTTTATATATACAGATATAGAAAAAGATGGCACTATGTCACAGCCTAATTTCGAATATATAGCTGAGTTCAGAAAAATTTGTGAATCTGAATTATATATTGCAGGTGGAATTTCAAGTATAGATGATGTCACAAAATTAAAAGATATAGGAATTGACGGTGCTATATTAGGTATGTCAATCTATACTGGTAAAATTGAACTTAAGAACCTTTTAAAGAAAATTTAGAAACATGTTAAGTAAAAGAATAATTCCTTGTTTGGACATAGATAACGGAAGAGTTGTAAAGGGAACAAATTTCATAAATATAAGAGATGCTGGAGACCCTTCTGAATTAGCTACTTTTTACAATAATGAAGGTGCAGATGAACTAGTATTCCTTGACATCACAGCAACACACCAGAATAGAAAAACGCTCGTAGATGTCGTAAAAAAAGTATCTTCTCAGGTATTCATACCATTAACAGTAGGAGGAGGAATCAGAGAAATTAAAGATATGAAAATAATGTTAGAAGCTGGTGCTGATAAAGTTTCTATTAATTCTTCAGCTATAAGTAATCCTCAATTGATAACACAATGCTCTAAAGAATTTGGGGCACAATGTGTAGTAAGTGCCATAGATGTAAAAAAGATAGAATCAAAGTGGATTGTTTTTACCCATGGGGGAAGAAACATTACAGATATAGATGTTATGGAATGGGTGCAAACTGTAGAACAAAATGGTGCAGGAGAAATTTTACTAACTAGTATGGATAAGGACGGTTCGTATGATGGATATGACCTCGATCTTTTAACTGCAATTAATGAAAAAATTTCAATTCCTATTATAGCTTCAGGGGGTGCTGGAAAATTAGAACATTTAGTTGAAGCTCTATCAATTGGAAAAGCAGATGCAGTTTTAGCTGCTAGTATTTTTCATTATGGTGAATTTTCTATAAAGCAAGCAAAAGAATTTTTAAACCAAAAGAAAATCCAAGTAAGATTATGATTAAAAAAAACCCACCATCAATAATAATTTTTGACTGTTTTGAAACTATTGTAGAAAATGACACTTCAAGCTGGATAGGATTATTTAATGAGTTAGTTAAGGATAATAATTGGAATATAGATCCAAATAGACTATGGAAAGTTTGGAAAACTGAAGAAATTTTATTTAGAGAAAAAAGAACAAATCTTAAAGACTTAGACCTTAATCCCAAATTTAAAAGCTATGAAGAAGCATGGTCAGATTGTTTTGAAAAAGTGTTAGATAATTTAAATCTAAAAGGCAACTACAATGATCTAGCTAGAAAATGTGTATTGAATATGGGTAAAAATCAGCCATATGAAGAGACTTCAGAATATTTAAATAAATTATCTGATTATTGTAAATTAGGCGTAATTTCGAACGCTGATAATGATTTCTTAAATCCAGTATTGGCTAGAATAGATTTTAAATTTGATTATATTTTATCCTCAGAATCTGCTAAATCATACAAACCTAATCCAAGTATTTTTTTGAAATTCCTCAAGGAAAATAACTTGGACCCTTTAGATTGTTGGTATGTTGGAGATAAAGAGTTTGATGATGTTTTAGGGTCCAGTTCAGTTGGAATGCACCCATTTCTAATTGATAGGTCAGTATATAATGAAATGATTGAAGAAAAAAAATTTATTTCAATTTCAAATTTAATTCAACTATATGAGATTATAAAAAAGCAATAAGATGAACCCAGATTTTAAAAAAAATAATTTACTCCCTGTAGTTGTCCAAAATTCATTATCAAAAAAAATTTTAATGATGGCATGGATGAATGAAGAAGCTTTTAAAAAAACTTTAGAAACAAAAAATGTATGGTTTTATTCAAGATCAAAAAGTAGGCTTTGGGAAAAAGGTGAAAGTTCTAAAAATTATTTAAGAGTAGATGAAATAAAACTAGATTGTGATAATGACTCGATTCTTATACTAGCAAAGCCAGAAGGTCCTACTTGTCATACACTTAATGAATCTTGTTTTGATAATTCATTGCTTGAATATGAAAACAATGAATTCAATATAGAATACCTAGAAAAACTTATTCAATCAAGAAAAATTGAAAAACCAAAAAATTCTTATACAACTGAGCTTTTTAATGAAGGAATAAAAAAAATTAGTAAAAAATTAGGCGAAGAAGCTTCAGAAGTCATAATCGCCTCATTAGCAGAAAAAAGAAGTGATTTAGTTTATGAATCTGCAGACCTAATTTATCATCTTTTAGTACTACTCGCAAATGAAGAAATAAATTTCAATGAAGTTATAACTGAACTTTCTAAAAGACATAATAAACCTAACTAAGAATTTAAATTATCTAATCTTATAGATTCATTAATCGCTGCAATGGCTACTTCAACCATTTCTTCATCTGGCTCTGCCGTAGTTAGTTTTTGCATCAATATATTAGGTAATGATAAAACTTTAGATAAATAATTTTCTGATGTTATGCTTGAAAATCTTATCAATTCATATGATATTCCAGCTATTATTGGGAACAAAAATAATCTTGAAGAATACAAAAGCAACAAAGGTTCTCTTGGAATAAAAACATGAAGTATTATTGAAACTAAAATTACCGTCATAATAAAACTTGTGCCACATCTAGGATGTTCTTTATTATAATTTTGAATTTTATCAATATTATTTAAATTTAACTTCTGATTATGTTCATATGCAGCTATAGTTTTATGCTCAGCACCATGATAAGCAAATACTCTTTTTATATCTTTATTGAGTCCAATAAGATAAACATATAATATGAAAAACAATAACCTAACCAACCCCTCAATAATGTTGTTTATAACAAAATTATTCTCAAAAAAAATTATCCTGTCAGATAAAAAAAGAGGTAATAACAAGAATACAGATAATACAAACAACACAAAGAAAGTACTGAAAATAAATGAAAAAAACTTTTCTAGATTTGATAGTTGATTTTGTTCTGATTGCTCGATAATTTCTGATGATTTTGTAAGAGATCTAAACCCAATCACCATCATTTCAGCTAAAATAATCAAACCTCTTACAAAGGGAATTTTTTTTAAATATGAATTTGTAAACGAAGGGAGTTTTATTTGATTGAGGACTATTTCTTTATTTTTATTTCGAACAGCAACAACACAATTTCTAGCCCCTCTTATCATTACACCTTCAATAACAGCTTGACCACCATAAAAATGCTTTTTCATCACAAGAGACTACTTTAGATTATATCTTCTCTTCATTCGATCAACTCTTCCTTCTGTATCAACAATTCTTTGTTCTCCAGTCCAAGCTGGATGACAACTACTGCATATTTCTACTGATATTTTTTCTCTTGTTGATAGAGTTTTCCAAGCCGTTGTACCACAAGCACAAACAACTTCTGTTTGAAATATAGTTGGATGGGTATCCTTTTTCAATTTTTCACCTTTTCATCTGTATAAACATTTAACCTTCTCTTACCTTTAGAGGCCCAGTCAAATGAAACAATTCCATCTATTTTCGAAAATAAAGTATGATCTCTACCAAGGCCCACATTTTCTCCTGGTAAAAATTTAGTCCCTCTTTGTCTAACTATAATAGATCCTGCAGTTACGAATTTACCGCCAAAAGTCTTTACTCCTAGTCTTTTGCCCGCGCTATCTCTACCATTTCTACTAGTTCCTCCACCTTTTTTATGTGCCACTTGTTTTACTCCTTGCCTTTTTTATAGAAATACTTTCTATAATTACATTAGTAATTTGCTGTCTATGGCCTGTCTTTACTCTATGTCTTGTTTTATTTTTATATCTAAGAGAAATAACCTTCTTTGCTTTAGCTTGATCGTCAATTTTTGCTTTAACTACAGCTCCCTTAACAATTGGCTCGCCTATGCTTACCTTACCTTTTAATGAAGTCATCAAAACATCTTCGAATAATATTTGATCGCCTGATTTTCCATCAAGCTTCTCTACAGTTAAAGAATCTCCTTCTCTAACTCTATATTGTTTACCACCGGTTTTTATAATTGCATAGTCCATAAATCACCTTATCAAAGGAAGTACAAAACTTAATTGTACACAAAAAAACTAAATTTTTCCTATGTATATTCACCAATATAACGAGGGATTAAAATTCTTTTTTTTATTCCATATTCGATTATAGTCTTATCTAGTACTAATATCTTTGAATCTTTGCACTGTATTTTATTTTTAGTTTTAGTAATCCACCCTAAATAATCATGATAAATCATATTATTTTCTAATGAACACCAAGGAGCTAGATATAAATCTTTTGTTTCGGTTTGATAGTAATTAAAATCATGTTTTTCTTTAATATTTGGCGAAGTAAATTTTTCAACATATGAATCAATCATTTTTTCATTTGAAAATTCTTTTAAAACAATTTTTTTACCTTTAGAAATTTGATCTTGATTGCTTAGTAATAAAAGTCCTTTTTCAACAAAGGACTTTATATCTCCATATGGTATAACTTCAATACCAGGAATATCTCTAAGATCTCTAAATGCGCCTACTGCACTACACACGGCAGGAGTGTTGTTCGCTATTGATTCGAGGGGAACTAATCCAAATGATTCAATAAAATTACCTGGACATAAAGTTAGGTCGCCAGATGAGTAAAAAGTACTCATTTTTTTATATGGAATCCAATCATTAAAAATAACTTGGCCATTATTGGATAAAAATTCTTTATAATTGTCTTCACTTAAATAATCTAAATTTTTTTTATCTTTATTAAGGGTTTTATTAAACCTAGAACATTTTAAGATTACTTGTCTCCAATTCCCGGTTTTTCTAAATTCATTTGCAATCTTAACAGCTTGGATAAATCCTTTTCTAGGATCGGGTCTATGAGGAAACAAAAGCACCAGAGTATCGTTAATTTTTTTATTGGTTACTTTTGTATCTGTCAATGGAATTGAATTGGGTATAACTGAAAAATTATTTAAATCAAAATTTGTCTTATTTATCGAAGAGTGGATAGTATTTAATAAGTATTTTGAAGGAAGAATTGTCTTGTTAGAAAAAAAAGAAAAGACTGAAGATAAAGATTCTTGATATACCAAATCATGTATTCCACTTATTACCATTTTATTAGAAAATTCATTCCTTAAAAACCAGCCGTCACCATGCAAATAGATCCTATCAGCCCAGTCAGTAATTTTTTTTAATTTTTCACTTAAATCTTGAATCTCATATAATGGAATTTCAAATGGTGATGGGAAACTTCCAGATAAGTTTAAAGTTTTCTCAATTTTTACATCTCCTATAAAAGAATCTTTAGTTGAATTTGATTCTTTTGGGGAAAAAACTCTTATTTCAATATTATTCTTTCTTAAACCCAAAATAATATCATTTAATACTTTTTGAGATCCACCTAATACAAAGTCATCATATAAAGGAGCCAAAGACAAGCAAGCGATTTTCATAGACTTTTTTCAAATTTACCTTTGAACCATACCAAAGGAGACTTGTCCTTAAATTCTATTTTTTGCACTTCAAGAAAATAAACTATGTGATCCCCAATTTTAATAGAATTATATTTTTTGCAAAAAAAATAACACAGACATTCTCTTATATAAAACTCTTCTTTATTAATATCAAAAAAGTTATTTTCAGAACTATCAGGTTTTGAAAAAAAACTAGCGATATTAGATTGTTCATTAGAAAGTAAAGAAACTGATACAAATGCACTATTTTCTATATTTTTCAAAATAGATCTCTCTATCCCTATAGAAACCATTATAATAGGAGGATCTAATGAAATACTCATTATAGAGCTAGCTGTCATTCCGTGTATATTACCCTGTTCATTTTTTACAGCTAATACAGAAACCCCTGTTGGAAAAAAACTCCAAGATTTTCTAAAATCACTCTCATCAATCATTTATTTTTCTTCAGTATTATCTAAGTCATCTGAGTTTTCTAACTCTTCAGTATTATCTAAGTCATCTGAGTTTTCTAACTCTTCAGTATTATCCGTTTGTTTATTTAGCTCTGTAATATCAACTTCTTCTCTAGATTTTCTCCTATCTTCTAGAACTCTAATTCCACTAATGGCATCTCCTGGGCCTGGATCAACAATCTTTACACCTTGAGCAACTCTTCCTGTTCTTCTGATTTCTCCTAATCTAGTTCTCAAGACTTGAGCCTTATCAGTCAACAAAAACAATTTACCTTCTGAGTCTTCTACTAGTTCCTCACTAACAATAGCACCTGCAGCAACTTTTCCTGTATTTGCAGTAACTTTTAGTGTTAATAGACCTGAACCTCCTCTATTTTGAGATCTGTAATGTCGAAATGCACTTAACTTACCTTTACCTCTTCTTCCTACGATTAATAAGTAGCCATCATCATTTACAACATCACTATAAACAACTACATCTTGCGAGGTTTTCATTCTAATTCCTCTAATACCACCAGCCCCTCGTTGTGTAGGTCTTACTTGAGATGAGGGGAATCTTATTGACAATCCTTCACGAGTGACTATTACTACATCTTCATCTATATCAATTAGAGATACTGAAACAAGCTCATCTTTACCTAACTTGAATGTATTCAACCCTGCTTTATTCATATTTCTAAGTAAAGGCAAATGCATTCTTTTAACTTTCCCGCCTTTGGTAACCATAACTAAATAGGTATCTTCAAGTAAACTTGAAACAGTAACCATTGCGGTAACTTTTTCACTTGGACCAAGATTAATAATATTAGATATAGGCGTCCCTCTTGATGTTCTAGACTGATCAGCTGACAGTTCAAAAACTCTTAAAGAAAATACTCGACCTTTATCAGTAAAAAACAGTAAAGTATCATGAGTATCAGCGATCTGAATATAAGGAACTATGTCACCATCTTTTGTCATTCTTTGTCCCTTAACCCCTTTCCCTCCTCTATGTTGCGCCCTATAAGTACTTGAAAGGATTCTTTTAACATATCCACCTTTAGATAAAGTTATTACTACCTCTTGGTGAGGTTCCATATCTTCTCTTTTCCATTCTTTCAAATCAGTTTCATTAATTAAGGTTCTTCTTTCTTCACCATATTTTCTTTTCAACTGAAGTGTTTCTGATTTGATTACACTTAGAATTCTTGATTGATTTGAAAGTAAATCTTCTAGATCCTTAACTAATTCCATTAATTCCTTATATTCATTTTCAATTTTTTCTATTTCTAATGCTGCAAGTCTTCTTAATTGCATATCTAAAATTGCCTGAGATTGAATCTCAGTTAAAGCAAATTCATTCATTAATGAGTTTCTTGCTGATTCAACATCTTCAGAAGCCCTTATTAACTCAATAACTTTATCAAGGTTTTGAATAGCAATTCTCAATCCTTCCAATACATGGAGCCTTGCTTGTGCACGCCTAAGATCATATTCAGCTCTTCTTCTAATAACTTCTTCTCTAAAAGAAATATAATGATTTATTGTTTGCTTAAGATTTAGTATTTGAGGAGTTCCGTCAACTAATGCGATCATATTTACTGAAAAAGAAGATCTAAGTTGAGTTTGTTTATATAAATTATTAAGTATAAGACTCGAAGAAGTTCCTCTTCTTAACTCTAAAACTATTCTCATCCCTTTTCTATCTGACTCATCCCTGACTTCAGAAACACCTTCTAACTTTTTAGTTTTAATCATTTCAGCAATTTTCATTATCAAAGTCGATTTATTAACTTGATAAGGAATTTCGGTAAAAACAAGTCTTTGTCTTTCTTGTTTTTTGACATCTTCTATCAGGTGTTTAGCCTGGACCATCACTCTTCCTCTACCCGTTGCAAATGCTTCTCGAATTCCTGAAAGCCCCCATATCTCTGCTCCAGTAGGAAAATCTGGCCCTTTTACAACTTTCATAAGGTCATCAACATTAGCCTGAGGATCATCTATGACCATAGCTACACCATCACATATTTCGCTTAAATTATGAGGAGGAATATTAGTTGCCATTCCTACAGCAATACCTGAAGCACCATTAACCAACAAATTTGGCATAATAGCTGGCAAAACTGACGGCTCTTTTAATGATTGATCAAAGTTATCTACCCAATCAACTGTGTCTTTTTCAATATCTCCTAATAAAGATTCAGTAATCGGAGAAAGCTTACATTCTGTATATCTCATTGCAGCAGCTGGATCACCATCAACACTACCATAATTACCTTGACCATCAACTAACGTATATCTCATTGAAAAAGGTTGAGCCATTCTGACTTGGGCTGCATAAACTGAACTGTCACCATGAGGATGGTATTTACCTAATACCTCTCCTACCAATCTTGCACTTTTCTTATAAGAAGAGTTAGGTCTCATCCCTTGATCATGCATAGCATAAAGAACCCTTCTTTGTACTGGCTTTAAGCCATCTCTGACATCTGGCAACGCCCTAGAGACTATAACACTCATAGCATAGTCCAAATAGGAACTTTTCATCTCATCTTGTATATTTACATTTCTGATTTCACCTAGATTGTCGGTAACCATATTTTCCTCAGTTATTCATGTATATAAATAAACTATAGTTTCCCACGCGCGCGCGCAAGCGCGCGAGGCCTTTTTAAAAATATTTTATCTATTCACCGCACTTATCAAGAAAAACTCTAAGGATACTATCAAATCCTTTAGGAATATTTGAAGAAAATATGTCAAATCTCAATCCAAATTGCCATGCACTGCCAGCCTTTTCATATCCTAATATTTGGCCATTTTCAGAAATAATCGATGAAAAAAAATGACCTGACAAATCTTTGTTGAAAATCATTTTTTGTAATTTTAAATCTCCTTTTACCCATCCTGACCCACCTATAATATGAGAAAGTTTTGCTCCAGGGCTAAGAAAAAATTCAGAAACAGAATTAGTTGTTTCTATACTTTCACTTCCTCCGAAAAATAGATTTAATCCATCAAAACCATCTTCAATTCCGATTATAGGAATATTAAATTTATCAGATTTTTTTAATATTAATTTTTGGTCATTATTTAATTTGTCAGTAAGAATTATCAAACCTTTAAAATCTTCTTTTGATTCGGAAGCAAAAGTTATTTCCCTATCGTATGAATCGAATAGATATCGGGAAAATGTATTATTGGTCTTACCAATTAATGCAAGTTTCAAAATGGGATCCCCCAAACACCCAACCAATTTTTTTGAGAAGATTCAATTTTTATTTTATTTTTTCTTAAATAATTTGAAAATAAAGTTTCTATTTCTTTATTTCTAGATTTAGGATTTTCAGAAATTGGCATAAAAGGATAAAAACTCTTTAAATCTATCCTATAAATCAAAAAAATATCAATTTTTTCTGAATTTTTTATTAAAAATTTAAATTTTAAAACTAATGCCAAAATATTCGGTAAAGAATCGTTAGCATTCAATGCATTTACTGAAGTATAACTTGAAGACAAAAGATCAAATTCTTTACTATCTTTTAAAACTAACCAATACATATCTGAGCTATCTTCAATAACTTCTAATAAGGTCCCAGTAGAAGAGTCTCCTTCCTTAAGAATTGACTGCATGTTATTTTTAATATTTTTAGTAAATTCATTTTTTCTATGATCAGATATAAGAAGCCCTGATTTACTACTAATATTAATCTCAGAATCATTATGTGAACTTAAATCACTAAGAATTTGAAAATTTTTCCATAAATCATCAAGGAAATTATTTTTCTGAAATAACTTAAACACTTTTTCCCTTATAATATTAGACTTTCATCATTTATCATTATAAAGAATAAAATAAAGATAATTAACTAATGAATAAAAAATTACAAGAAGAAATTAAATACACCCTAATCGAATGCATGGATGAATCTCTAAATCTTATAAGAAAATCATCAAAAGAAATTTTAAAAATAAAAGACAAGAATGAAATATCCGGTGATAATCCAGTAACTCAAATTGACCTTGATTCACAGAATTTAATTGTAACAAATATAAAAAAACAATTTCCTAATCATGAAATTCTAGGCGAAGAAGGGAAAGAAGAAAAAAGTGTAAAATCAGATTTTTTATGGATTATTGATCCTATTGACGGCACTAAAAACTTTATTAATCAAATACCATTTTTTTGTGTTTCAATAGCTATTATGTTTAAA
>Ga0066836_10000696_pt1 | contig 16797 bp, 21 predicted proteins | sample ETNtaG_18_FD_71568 | JGI IMG/M metagenome (GOLD analysis project Ga0066836, IMG submission 71568) | Marine microbial and viral communities from oxygen minimum zone, Eastern Pacific Ocean - ETNP201302SV91 | ecosystem: Environmental > Aquatic > Marine > Oceanic | place: Pacific Ocean: Eastern... | reverse complement strand
GGATTCTTACCTTTGCTTGCAGTTCCTTTTTTAGAAAAATATGTAACTAAGAGCAGATACCATACTGTTGTTGGCGATCATGACGATCTTAAAAAAGATTTAAAACGAAAACATAGATAATTTTAAACCCATTCTAATAGCTACAAAGATAACTAATACGGCAGTTAATAAAGCTAACATTTTAGTTGGAAAGACTTTTAGATTTAAAAAATTACCTATTTGCCCACCAATGATAACAGCTAACAAGAGCACCCAATAATTGCTTACTTCATTAAAAACTGCATTTTTGGTTAACTGGCCTATTATTCCAGATAATGAATTAATCAAAATAAATAAGGAAGCAGTTGTAACTATGTGTTTTGGTTTACCAGCTCTTATTAAAAAGAGTATTGGACTTAAAAATATACCTCCGCCTATGCCAACAATTCCTGATAAAAATCCCAGGCAACAACCAATTAATAAAGAAATAATTAAAGGGATTTTTTTATAATTTTCCTCGTTGTCATCATAAGACTTAAATTTAAATAATAATAAAATACCAGCAGTAGACAGGACGATAAAAAGTAATATTTCAAATAAGTTTTTATCAATTTCTAATGTTCCACCAATAAAAGCTAATGGCACTGATCCAATGAGGTAAGGTAATAATAATTTTAAATTTAAATTACCTGCTCTAATGTAATTATAAGAATTACCAGATACGACAAAAATATTACATAATAAAGCGATTGCAGGAAATATGTGATAGGGAACACCCCATATCAAAAGAAGTGCTAAATAAGTTGAGCCACCCCCAAATCCAACACTAGAATAGATTGTTGCAGTAACAAAGAATAAAATTGATAATAAAATCATATAAAATACTTATTTTTATTTGAATAAAAAATTTAAATCAAAAAAAAAATATAATATATTATTAATATAAAAGGGGTGTCTTTAAGACTGAGAATATACTCTTAGAACCTGTCCGGTAATTCAGAAAGGGAGAAATGGATCAAATAAATATAATAAATCAAAACTTAACTTTAATTTTATTAGTAATAATTTGTTCAAGTTTTATAATATTTGGAATTCATTATTCTAAAAAATTTCAAGGTTTAAACAATTATTTGGTAGCCAATAGAAATGTTGGCACATTATCTTTAACTACAAGTTTAGTAGCATCAGCACTTGGGACGTGGATTTTATTTGGGCCAGCGTCAGCGGCAACGTGGGGAGGTATAGGAGCTGTTATAGGATATTCTCTTGGTACAGCATTTCCTTTATTTATTTTAATTTATTTAGGTAAAAAATTTAGAAATTTATATCCTAAAGGCAAAACTTTAATTGAAGTTGTTAGAGCAAAATTTGGTAAACAATTATTTAAATTAATTTTATTTTTAACAATTTTTTATATGTTTATTTTTCTTATTGCTGAATTAACAGCTGTTTCAATATTGGTTAAATATATTTCTGGTACACCTTTATGGATAACTGCTTTAATAGTAATATTAAGTTCACTTACCTATACTCTTTATGGAGGTTTAAGAGCTTCTATTTTTACTGACAATATTCAGTTTTTTGTAATTTTAGTTCTGCTTTTATTTTCTTTTTTTTATTTAATAAATGCTAACGATTTCAGCTTTAATTTCATAAAAGAAAATAAATCAATATTGTTAAGCTCAAATTATTTACCTAATTTTACAGCTGGATTAACTTTCTTTATTGCAGTTGCTGCAACTAATTTATTTCACCAAGGAAATTGGCAAAGAGTTTATGCTGCAAAAAATTATAATGTTTTAAAAAAATCTCTTATAATTTCTTTTTTAATAATCATTCCTATTGTTTTCTTTATGGGTTTTAGTGGTCTAGTAGCGGTATCTGAAAACAATAACGTTATTCCAGATCTTGCTTTTTTTTCTTTAATATTAAAAGAGCAATCGTTAGCTATTTCGGTAATAATTATAATTTTAGCAATATCTTTAACAATTAGTAGTTTGGATACATTAATAAATGCCATTTCAAGTCTAGTTATTGTTGATGGAAAAAAGATATTAAATATTAAAAATGATTATTTAAAATTATCAAATCAATTTATAATATTTCTGTCACTAGTTGCATTTATTATTGCTTCAAAAGGACTAAGTATTCTTTATCTTTTTTTATTAGCAGACTTATTATGTTGTTCGGCAGTTTTAACTATTTTTTATGGTTTTTATGATAAGAAAATTAATGAAAAAAATGCGTATGTATCGATCATTTTTGGACTTGTTTTAGGATTATTGTTATTTCCAAGTCCTGATTTTTCAAAATCTATTTTAGCGGGTATTTTACTACCAATTTCTTCATTTCCTGAATTTTTAACTCAATCTTTGTTATTTTCTTCTTTTTTTGTCGCAACATTTTTACCTATATTGGGTTGGAAATTAAAATAATATGTGTAGAGTGCTTTGAAATGCTAAACTTTGTAATACCGTTTATAGTTCTTATTCTTGTAGTAGTTTTTATTCACGAATATGGACATTATTATTTTGCTAAGAGATATGGTGTAGGGGTTACTGATTTTTCTATAGGTTTTGGCAAAGAAATATTTGGTTGGAAAGATAAATCTGGCACCAGATGGAAGATATGCTGGATACCATTAGGCGGTTATGTCAAATTTTTTGGCGATAGAAATGTTTTTTCTCAAAGTGATCAAGAAGAATTAATTAAGAAATATAGTGAAGAAGATAGAAAAAAATTATTTATTTTAAAGCCTTTATACCAGAGATCATTAATAGTTGCTGCAGGACCAATTGCTAATTTTATTTTAGCAATTTTCATATTTTTATTCATTTATATGTTTATTGGTAAGGATTTTACACCTGCAATGATTGATGAAGTTACAAAGGATAGTCCAGCTGAAGTTGCAGGACTTAAAAAAAATGACGTAATAATTGAAATTGATGGCACTGAAGTAAAAAGTATTCTTGATGTCTCAAAATTAGTTACAATGTCTACATCTGAATATATTGATTTTAAAGTATCAAGATTTGACCAGGATTTACTTTTAAAAGTGAAACCAAAAATGGTTTTATCTGAGGATAATCTAGGAAATAAAATTAATAAAAGAATAGTTGGAATTAAATTAAGCCCATATAATAATGAGATTAATCATGTTAAACTAGGGCCCGCTCAAGCACTATATCATTCAATAAATGAAGTTTATTTCGTAATTACTGCTTCACTCAAATATTTAGGATCAATGTTTACTGGTAGTGGGGATAGTTCTCAGTTGGGTGGACCTATTAGAATTGCTAAAATGACAGGTCAAGTTGCTGAATTTGGTATTATTCCGTTTATAAGTATGATGGCTTATATTTCTATAAGTTTAGGTTTAATAAACTTATTTCCTATACCTCTTCTAGATGGTGGACATTTAATGTTTTATGGTTTTGAAAAAATATTAGGAAAACCATTAAGTCAAAAAACACAAGAAGGATTCTTTCGAATCGGTATGTTTTTATTGCTATCTTTAATGTTTTTTGCGACTTTTAATGACCTTAAAGATTTAGGTTTATTTTAAAGGGTTTTTAATCATAAAAAAAACCAGTAAAATCAACACTTTTTTAGTACAATATATAGTGTGAATTAATTAAATATATACTAAAAAAAAGCTTGAAAAATAAAGGATTTTGTAAAATATCGAAATAACCTTTAAAACCGGAGCTAAAATGAACAAAAAACAATTAGTGGCTAAATTGGCTGGTTCTTTAAACCAAAGTAAAGCTGATGCTGAGCGTACTTTTGATACTATTACCAACACTATTTTAGATGCATTAAAAAATGACGATGCAGTTAAAATTGCTGGTTTTGGCACTTACAAAGTAGCAAAGAGAAAAGCAAGAATTGGTAGAAACCCAAGAACTGGAGAGCAAATCCAGATTGGGGCTTCTCAAAAGGTAAAGTTTTTACCTGCTAAAGCGCTTAAAGAAATATTCAATAAATAGAATAATAACTAATAGTCTTCATTAATTAATATATAATTAATGAAGGCTATTGGTAAAATACATTTTATTTATAGTCATTTTCATCCCAAAGGGATTTATAGTCTATAAATGGGGATAGGCCATAGCTAGAGTTAACATTAGTCATATGTAAAGATAGTGATTTAATTGGGGAAATACATATTTCTTTTTCATATATTTTGTTTAAATATTTTTCAAAAGGATCATGACGGTCTAAACAATTATCGTAAAAATTGCTCCAATATTCTTTAATTAATGAATGACTGGTTATAAAGCTGCAAAGAGTTTTTGAAACTAATCTCCAATGTCTTTTACTTCCAATTAATATATTTGTTTTTTGATTATTCATATAAAAATAAGGGTAATCGGTTGGACAAATAAATAGTTCTCTATTGATTTGTGAAGATATTCTTTCATAAGACGTAACAATTTCATTTAAAGCAGATTCAAAAAAGATATAATCATCTTCAATAAAAAAAACTAAATCTTTACCTTCATCTTTTGCAATTTCAAAGCATTTTAGCAAACTAGATAAATTTGAAAAAGTCGAATTATTTGTTTGTTTTTTTATTATATTTTTGTGAACATTATTTTTGTGATTTATAACTTCTATATCGAGATTAGAACTTTTTATCATATCGGATATTTTTTTCAGATTTTCATTTGAAGAATTGTCTTCAACAATTTTTAATTTTACTTCTAAATTATTATTATTATTATTATTTAGATACTTAATATTTTTGATTAATGAATTTAAAGATCTTAAAGCATATTCAATTTTAGGGTATTCAAAAATTCTTTTTTTATTTTGGTCCCATATATCAATGTTTGTATTTGTTCTAAATAAAATTAGTATCGACTTAACTTTTCTAGTCAATTTGACTTCACCCAAAGGCATAACTATAGACTTATTAATGTTAGAAAGGTTTTCATTGATACTTTTATCCAAAGTTGGAGAGTAAAACTCATTTTGGTCAATTATTTCATAACCTAAAAATTTAGAAATTTTTATGAAAAATTTTTTAAAAATACTTTTTTTCATTTATTTTTTTTGCTATAATATATATTATTATGGAAATAAAATCATCAAAGAGTCTAATAAATGAAGCGTTAAGAGAAATTAAAACAATATCACCATCCGAAGCCCTTCAATTATCTAAAGAAAATAAATGCAATCTTATTGACATTAGAGACGGTTTAGAACTTGAAAGAGAAGGAAGGGTAGAGAATTCCCATCATGTTTCAAGAGGATTGTTGGAATTTTCTATTCATCCGGAAAGTCCCTATGTTCAAAATGAAAACTTAGATCTTAATAAAGAATTAGTACTATTTTGTGCTGCTGGAGGAAGATCGGCACTGGCAGCTAAAACTCTTAAAGAAATGGGATTTAAAAAAGTATCACATATTGATGGAGGATTTAACTTAATGAAGAACAGCGGTTTTAAAATAGTTTAATTTTTATATTCATCTAAAGCATAATCCAATCTATCTTGACCCCAAAATATTTTATTGTTCACAACAAAAGTTGGAGCGCCAAATATTTTTTTATCAAAAGTTTCCTGTGTTAATTTTGTTAATAGATCTTTTGTTTCCTGTTTTTTAATATTTTCAAAAAAATGAAAACTGTCTACTTTTAATTCATTAAGGAAATTTGTTATATTTTTTTCATCGTTTAGATCTATATTTAATAACCAGCAAGCATCAAAAAATCTATCAATGTACTCATTTTTAATTTCATCTTTAACTATCAACAAACCTCTCATCAATTTTAAGGAATTAATTGGGAATTTTTCATTAAACATAAAATTAATATTGTATTTTTTTGCAACCATCTCGCAATCTTCTACTAAATAATTTTGTTTAGATTTAATTAAAGCAGGAGGCGTTATCCCTGCTAAGTTATGTAAACCTCCTAGCAATATGGGTTTATAACAAAATTTTATATTTTCATTTTTTTGAATCTTAACAATTCTTTTATGAGCTAAAAATGAATAAGGGCTTATAAAGTCAAAATAAAAATCTATAATTTTAGTCATAAAGTGAAACTCGCTTTGCGAAGAATATTCTTATTATCCAATAAATGAATATACCAACTGGACCAATGAAATAAGTTAACAAGAGAGGAAAAAAAACAATAATTTTAGATATATTTAACTTTTGACTATCTTTAACAATCCATGAACCACAAAATAAATTTATTGCTAGAAAATGAACCCAAAATAAAATTAGAAATGAACTATTCGAGAATAAATTGCTAAGCTCATCAATTCCCAGGTATAAATTAAAATTGTTTAAAAAATCATAATCTTGAATAAATACATAGTATAGAAGATAAATATATATCGCTCCAAATAGAAAATAAGGAAATATTGAAGAAACAAAAAAACTAGAAATTTTAGATTGTGGGAAAAATAATAAAATAATCCAAAAAGGAATAACCCCTATGTTCAACCATAAATAGATCATATCTATAGTAAAGAAAGTATAAATTTGTTCGATCATTAATATATATATTATATTAAATTAAACTGTGATTCCTATAAAAAATAAAAGAAAAACACTTGAGGCTACTGTTGATGAAATGAGACAATTTTCATTTTCTTATATAGAAAAATATGCACCGTCAAAGCAGCAATTAAAAACCTATTTATTAAAAAAATATTTAAGAACATCAATACCCAATGTTAATAAAAAAAACATAAGTGATTTAATTGATGTCGTTATTCAAGATTTAGAACAGACAAAATTTTTAAATGATAAATATTATTCTAAAACTAAAGCAAAAAATTTAATACAAAAAGGTAGTTCAATAAATAAAATTAGAAATTATCTTTTTTCAAAAGGAATAAAAAATAACTACATAACTGAAACTATTTCTGAAATTAAAGAAAATAACGAAGACCAAGACTTTTTTTCAGCAATTAAACTTTGCAAAAAGAAACGAATTGGCCCTTCGAGAGATGAAAATAATAGATCTTTATTTTATAAAAAAGATATGGGTATTTTGGCTAGATCAGGCTTTGATTTTGAAACATCAAAAAAAGTTATTGATATTGATAAAGATGAATATCTAAAAATAATTAATTTACTTTAATTTTTTTTTTTCATTTAGATAATAATTGACTTTATTTTTAATGTAATTTTTTACAAATACAAAAACTATTAAACCAAAAATTGATACAGAAACTATTATTATTAATATTATTCTTAACTGCTCATCCATTATAAAGTTTTACTTCTTTTCAAAATTAAACCCGGGTTTTTAAAGTCTTGCTTTCCATATAATATTTCATTCCCTTGTAAATCAGTAATTACACCGCCAGCATTTTCTAATATTGCATGACCTGCTGCTATATCCCATTCACACGCTCTGGGTTCAGCAACATAAAGATCATACTCTCCTGCTGCTATGACACAAAATTTTAATGAGCTTTTCATTTTTTTATGTTCAGTTACACCAACTTTTTTGTGTATATCTGAAATAATTGGTTTTAGGTTATCGGAATAGGAAACTGCTTTGATTTCATTTTTTTTAGTCTTTTTTGCACAATTTAAAATTATTTTTTCTTTATTTTTTAGTTCATAAGAATTTTTTTCTGCAAAACTATAAAATAGTCTTTTTTTAGCTGGCGCATTAATTATTCCTATAGTTGGTTTTTTATTAATTATTAGCGCAGCGTTAAGAGTAAACTCTTCTCTATTATTTATATAATCGAATGTTCCATCAATTGGATCTATTAACCAAAAATTATTTAAATCTTTTATATCTTTATTTTTTGAAGCTTCTTCAGATATGATTGGAATTTCTGGAGTAAGTTCATTGATCTTGTTAACTAAAATTTTATTAACTTCTAAATCACCGTTTGTAACAGGAGTATTATCTTCTTTAATTTCTTTTTTAAGACCTTTTTTTCTAAGCTCTAAAGAAAGATCTCCAGCTTTAAGAAAAGTATTTAATAGTTCATTGGTAATTTTTTTTCTGTCTTCTATTTTCATAGGTTATTAACTTTTCTTAATTCAATATTAGAAGAAATAATTACTTTTTTACCAACATTTTCAAAGTTTACAGTAATTTTATTATTAATTATTGATTGTACTTGGCCTATGCCCCAATCTTTATTTGAAGTATTTACAACTTTATCACCTGGTTCAATATCTAAAATCATTTATTTAAAGTTATATTAGAAATAAGTATAAATACCATCAATATGAAAACAAAAATAAATTCTCTCGGTATTGAAAAAGACCCAAAAGATACAAAAGTAATTGTAGCAATGTCTGGAGGAGTAGATTCATCAACAGTGGCCGGATTGATGAAAAAAGAAGGATATAAAGTTATGGGTATAACTTTAAAACTTTATGATGATAGTAAACAAGTTGCAAAATCGAAACAATGTTGTTCAGGTCAAGATATTATGGACGCAAAAAGAGTAGCAAATAAATTAGATATAGATCACAAGATACTATATTTCCAAAATAAATTTAAGGCTGGAGTAATTGATAACTTTGTGGAAAGTTATCTAAAAGGAGAAACACCCATACCATGTGTGCAATGCAATAAGACGGTAAAATTTAAAGATTTATTTGAAGAATCAAAAAATTTAAATGCAGATGCTTTAATCACTGGACATTATGTAAAAAATATAGCTGAAAAAAATAAAAACGAAATGTACAGAGCAACAGATGAGAGTAGAGATCAAAGTTATTTTTTATTTAACACAACAAGAGAACAATTAAATTTTTTAAGATTTCCTTTAGGAACAATGTTAAAGGAACAAACCAGAAAAATAGCAAAAGAACTTGAACTTAATGTTGCTGAAAAGCCAGACAGTCAAGATATTTGTTTTGTTCCTAATGGGAACTATGCATCAGTAATACAAAAGTTCAAACCAGATTCTTTTAAAAAAGGAAATATAAAAAATTTAGAAGGAAAAGTTATTGGAGTTCATGAAGGTATAATCAATTATACAATTGGACAGAGAAAAGGGATAAAAGTGTCAGATAAAGAAGCATTATATGTAATTAAAATTAACGCAGATAAAAATGAAATCATAGTTGGCAGGAAAGAAGCTTTAGCAAAAAAAATTATTTATTTACAAAATTTAAATTTATTGGTTGATAATGAGGAGTTTAAAGATGATATTTTTGTTAAAGTAAGATCTACTGGCAAATTGCTTAAATCAAAAGTTGAAATAAATAACACTTCTGCAAATGTTAATTTATTTGAAAATGAATATGGAATATCCCCAGGTCAAGCATGTGTATTTTATAAAAAAAACATTAATGGTTATAAAGTACTTGGTGGCGGTTGGATTAAGTAATTAGTTTAATTTTTTTTCCACATTAAATAAGTTAATAAATAAAAAGATATTACACCTAAAAAATAATCCCACTCTAACGCATGTTTGAAAAATTTTAAATTAAAGCCTAAAAATTCATTTCCAGGCAAACTAACAATAGGTATACTAATTATAGCAATAATAATTAGCATAGAAACTAAAATTAATTTTAGTTTTAATATTTTTGGATTTATATAATTTATCAATTTATCCTTTAAAGAGTAAAAAGTTGCAACAAGATAAGCTTGAGCAACAATTTCAAAAATAATAAAGGATAACATTATTACTCTTCTAAAAAGTTTGTATATGTCATTATCAAATTTAATACCTAAAAAAATTGAGTGTATTGTTAAGGCGATTGCTGAGGCCACACCAAAGAAAAATATTTTTTTAATATTTTTATGATCAATACTAAAAAAATTTATTATCTGTTTGTTGTATAACCAATATTTAATAAGAAGAAATGATGTTAAAAACATACTGGGCTTAAAAATTAACCAGGTAGGGTAAGGTCTGGCAGTTCTACTTATAGATGCGCCGCCATCCAAATAAGGAAAGGTATTATGAATTATATCTTCTTGGTTAGGAAAAATTTCATGAAACTGAGTAATTAAAAGCAAACAAGTATTAATTGCAATAAATGGTACAATAAATATCCATATACTTATGGCTCTTGCCTTTTTGATTTGCTCCATCAAATATTTATTTTTTCTTATTCTTTTTTCTAGCTCTTCTTTTTTTAGAGCCCATTTTTCTTCTTCCTCTATGTTTTTTTGGGTATCCCATATTATTTCCTTTTCTAATTAATTTGTTGACCTTGAATCGCGGATATAGCATTGTGCAAAATAATTCGCAATCTATAAAAACGAATAATATTGTATGGAAAAATCTATAAAATCATTTTTAAAACACTCAGCTAAAGATTTTATATCAAGATCAGTTAATCCTCCTGTCGTTAGAGCATCAACAATACTGTTTAAAACTATGCAGGAACTTAGAAAACATCAAAAAGCTATAGCCAAAAAAAAAGATGTTGATCATTGGGACTATGGAAGACAAGGAACTCAAACTACAGTTCAATTACAAAGATTATTAAGAAAATTAGAAGATGCTTATCAAGTTTTTTTAACACCAACAGGTTTTAGTGCAGTTGCACTATCAATCATGAGCCTTTGTAGGCCTGGTGATGAAATAGTAATTTCGGATGGTGTTTACAGACCAACACAAAAACTTACAGATGAACTTCTAAAAGAATTTAATGTAAAAACAATTTGGTACAATCCTAACAGCTTCGATGATTTAAAAAGTAAAATTTCAAAAAAAACAAAGTTAATTTATGTTGAAAATCCAGGAAGCAATACTTTTGAAATGCAAGATTTGGGCAAAGTAATTTCACTCGCTAAAAGGAAAAAAATTTATACTGCTATTGATAATACTTGGGCGACAGCATACTTTTTTAAACCACTTAAATTGGGATTTGATATTTCAATTACTTCAGCAACAAAATACTATTCTGGCCATAGCGATGTAATGGGAGGAACTGTTGCGGTAAATAAAAAAGTTTATAAAAAAGTTTGGTGGTACAATCATGTTTCTGGTTACCGTTTATCTCCAGATGACGCTTATTTAATAATAAGAGGTTTAAGAACTCTGGATTTAAGAATGGATAAACATCAAGAAAATACAAAAAAAATAATTAATTTTTTGAAAAAGCAAAAAAAAATACATAAAATTCTTTATCCTTATAAAACTTCTTCAAAAGAATATAAATTATGGAAAAAATATTATTCTGGAGCATCAGGCTTGGTTAGCATAATTATAAAAAGCAATAATAAAAATTCTGTATATAGATTTGTAAATACTCTGGAATTATTCGGAATTGGTTATAGCTGGGGTGGATTTGAGAGTCTTGCTGTTTATACAGATCCGATAGAATTAGGAAGAAGACCATATTTTAAATTAAACAAAAATGAGCATTTGGTTAGATTACATGTTGGACTTGAAGATCCTAAAGACTTAATTAACGATCTAAAAAAATCATTGAAATTTATTAAGTGATTCTGAAAAATTTTATACCTAATAAAACAGCTTTAACTACTTTAATTGCAGCATGTTTAGTTGTTATAATTTCTTTAGGAATTAGACAGACATTCGGTCTATTTTATTTTGATTTTGAAACTGATTTAAATATTACAATGACTCAATTTGGTTTTGCGATTGGGTTACAATTATTTTTATGGGGACTTTTTGGACCATGGTTTGGAATAATTACAGATAAATATGGAGGAAATATTGCTGTATTTATAGGTTTTTTATTTTATTTAGCGGGAGCAGGATTGTTATATTCTGGAATTAATAGTGGATTTTATTTTACTTTAAGTATTGGAGTTTTAATTGGCATAGGTTTAGGAGCCACAGCAATTAGTATACCAGTTTCAATAGTTGCTAAACATTTTCCGTTATCAAATAGAACTATAGCAATTGGAATTGTTACATCGGCGGGATCTTTTGGATATTTTTTATCACCTTTGTTTACTCGTTATTCATTGAGAGAGGTTGGATGGGAAACAACTATACTATTTTTTATTATATTATTATTTTTAGGTTTAATAGTGGCATTTTTTCTTTCAACACCAAAACTTGATAGTGGAGCAAATTTTGAAAACAAACAAACTGCTACTGAGGCAATTAAAGAAGCTTTTAATAACAAGAGTTACATTTATCTAACTTTAGGTTTTTTTGTTTGCGGATGGCACATTGCACTTGTTGCAACACACATACCAACTTATGTAAATGACAGAGGCCTACCTGATTGGTGTGCGGCGACTATTTTAGCTTTGATCGGTCTTTTTAATATGTTTGGGACTATTACTGCCGGATATCTTTCAACAAAATATAGTAAAAAAAATATTTTAAGTGCTATTTATTTTTTAAGGGGTGTATCTATAATGTATTTTATTTTCCTACCGCCAAGTGTATTCAATGCAATAATTTTTGGAATAACTTTTGGTTTCCTTTGGCTGGCAACTGTACCACCGACTAATGGAATTGTGGGTCATATATTTGGAACAAAATACATCGCGTTGTTATATGGGTTTGTATTTTTAAGTCATCAAGTAGGATCGTTTCTCGGAGCATATCTTGGAGGACTATTTTATGATTTATATGGTACATTTGACTATGCATGGTACATTTCTATCGCTTTATCTATTTTTGCTGGTTTGATACATTTACCTATAAAAGAGATAGCAATTGAAAGAACTCAAACAGCATAAACTAAAATTTAGTCCTTATTTAGATAAGCTTTATCATTCAGATAAACCTTTAATTATTTATAAAGTAAATAATGGATACAATATATATACTGACTTTTCAAAAAAAATTGTAATTACTAAGCACAATATAAATAAATTTTTTAATATTTTTTCTAAAAAAAAATTTAAAAAAGAAACTGATTTATACATCGGATTTTTAGGTTATGAAATTCTTTGTAATTTGTTAAAAATTAAAATAAAGAATCAAAAAAAAATTAATTTTTATAAGGGTATTTTTTACAAACCAGAAACAATAATAAAAATAAGGAAAGATATTAAAATAATAACTTCTAGAAAAAATAAAAAATTTAAAAATTATTTTAATAAAACTCAAATTTTAAGCCAATTTAAAATGAATATTACTTATGAAAAATATAAAAAAATATTTAATTTATTTTCAGGAAAAATAAAACAAGGCGAGACATATCAAATTAAAATTTGCACAAAATATAAAAATAAGTCACAAATTAATCCAGTAAATTTTTTTTGGAAACTTATGAAAATAAATTCTTCCCCAGAATCTTTTATGATTAGGGATAAAGATTTTTCTATAGTTAGCTGTTCCCCAGAAACTTTAATAGATAAGAAAGGTGATAAAATTATTACAAAACCAATTGCTGGAACTTTAAGAAAAAATAAAAAAATAAATAAATTAAAAGCACTTAATTTTTTTAGAAATAATAATAAAGAAACCAAAGAACATAATATGATTGTTGATATGGAAAGGAATGATTTATCGAAAATATGTAAGACAGGATCAGTAAAAATACTAAAACAAAAATACGTTGAAGAATATAAGCATTTATTTCACTATGTAACTTCGATTAAAGGAATCTTAAAAAAAACAATTAAAATTAAGGATATAATTAGATCAATGATGCCTGGCGGATCAGTTGTTGGTTGTCCTAAAATTAAAACATTGGAACTTTTAAATAAACAGGAAACTGAAGACAGAAATATTTTTACTGGAAGTTTTGGATATATAAAATTTAATAATGATATGAGATTTAATATTATTATAAGATCAATTTTAAATTATAAAAAAGTATCTGAAATAGCAGCCGCTTCTGGAGTTGTACTGGAGAGCACTCCAAGAAAGGAATTTAATGAAAATTTTATAAAAGCGAAATCTCTTTTGGAATTGTATAAATGATATATGTAGTAGATCACCAAGATTCATTTACATGGAATGTAGTACATCAATTTTCAAAATTTAGTGAAGTTTTTTGTACAGACTACTTTAATTTAAATCAAAAGAAATTAGATAAAGCAAATGTTATAGTATTATCTCCTGGTCCGGGATCACCAAAAGATTATCCAATGACTTCTAAAATTTATCAAAAATATAAAGGTAAAAAAAAAATTGTTGGAATATGTTTAGGTTATCAACAAATATTATTTAATGAAAATGGTAAGATTGTGCAGCAAAAAAATATATTTCATGGATATCAATCTAAAGTTAAAGTTACAAATGATAGTAAAATATTTAAAAAAAGAAAAATTTTTAAAGTTGGAAGGTATCATTCTCTTAAATTGTATGAACCTTATAATTCTAAAAGTATAAAAATATCTATGAGATGTTCCAAAACTAATATACCTATGGCTATTGAAGATATTGAAAAAAAAATTTTTGGTTTTCAATTTCATCCAGAGTCTTTTTTAACAGAAAATGGTGACTTTATTATTAAAAAAATCTTATCGGCATAAAGATCTTAAAGAGGTTGGTTTCAAAAATCTTTGGAATGATTATGGTGTATTTACAACAATGAGAATTGTAGGTAAACCACCTAAAATATTATTTTTTAAAGAACATATAAATAATTTAGTTAATTCATTAAAAGTTTACAGAATTAATAAAAAAAACTTAAAAAAAAATATACTTAAATTAATCAAATTAAACATAAACAAACATAATAAATTTGATCATTTACTAAGAGTTGCTGTTAATAATAAACTTATCTCAGTGTCTTTAAGAAAAAGATATAAACCAAAATTAAATTTTACACTTAAATTGATTAATTATAAACGAATAGACCCTGAGTTTAAAAATTTAAAGTATAAAAAAATTCATAGCTATTTAAAAAAAATGGATACGTCTAAATCTGATATAGCATTATACAAGAATTATAAACTGCTAGAAACTGGAACCTCTAATTTGTTATTTGTTAAAAAAAATAAAATTTATTCACCAATAAATAATTTTTATAAAGGAACAACATTAAGTTTTTTTTATAAAAAAATTAAAATTTATAAAAAAAATATTTTTATAGATTCCTTAAATAATTATGATGAAATTATTGTAATAGGATCTGGAAAAGGAGTAGTATCAACAAAATCAATAATTAATTTTCCTTGGAAAAGAAGAAGTATAAAATATTACACAATTTTAACAAAAATTTATCAACAAACTATTTCTAGATATCCTCTATATAACGGTTGATCTATTATCCTATCTATACTAAAAACCCTTATTCGAAGGGAGAAAACTATAATGCTATCTGTGAATCCATTTTCTATACTAGCGCAAAATGTATCACCATTGTTTTTACAATTGTTTGTGATCATAATGATAACATTAGTTATTATAGGGACCCTTGTAGATATTTTTCATAAGAAAAATGTAAAATATTTTTTTGAAAATGCAAAAAAAGCAAAATTATCTGCTACAAAAAAATTAAGTACCGGTGAAAAAATATCTGTAATTTCTAAAACTATCGTTAGTGATATTGCAACCACATCTGAGCTAGGAGCTGGAAAGAGAAGAGCAGCACATCTTCTTGGTATGTATGGAACAATTTTATTTTGGATAAGTTCAGTAATAATGATTTTTTGTTATTCATCATCTAATACACCAGCCGTGTGGCCAATTATGTGGCACGTGGGAGCTATAATGACTGTACTTGGCGGATGTTGGTTCTGGTTTTTTTTAAGAGTAGATGTTTATTCAGAAGCTCAACCTTGGTATAGAATTATTAAAGCAGATTTATTTGTACTTGCTCTTATAGCATCTTCATTTTTTGGTTTAATATGGTCTTATTTACAATCTTTAAACTTAAATGATAGATGGGACGATAAAGTATTTTTAGTTCTTTATATTGTTTCTAATTTAATTTTATTTGGTGGTGTATATTGGTCAAAATTTGCTCATATGTTTTATAAACCAGGAGCAGCTATACAAAAAAACTTGGCGGAAGCAGATGGTTCTAGAGACAATTTGCCACCTGAATCAGATGCCCCAAAACAATTTGGATTAGGTATAACAAGAGAAGATCCAAAACATTATTAATATGACAAATAAAGGAAAAAAATAAATTATGTCAACTTTTGTATATATGACTAGATGTGACGGATGCGGACATTGTGTTGATATATGTCCATCAGACATAATGCACATTGATGAAACAATTAGACGTGCAAAAAATATAGAACCAAACTTTTGTTGGGAATGTTACTCTTGTGTTAAAGCTTGTCCCAACCATGCAATAGATGTTAGAGGTTATGCTGATTTTGCTCCTATGGGTCATAGTGTTAGAGTTAGAAGAGAAGAAGAAAAAGGAACTATCTCTTGGAAAATTAAATTCAGAAATGGAACAGTAAAAGATTTTGTTTCTCCAATCACAACTAAACCTTGGGGAAAATATATTCCAAAACTTGCTGAAGGTGAAAAACCTAACCAAGGAGAAATAAATTCTCAAATACTTTATTCTGAACCAGAAGGTTTAAATACAAATAAAGAATTACCAAAAGTAGAAAAAAGCGCATTTAAAAAAGGTGTTTATTATTAATGGCTAGAAAAACTATAGTTGAAGATTGTGATATTCTTGTAGTGGGCGGTGGTATGGCTGGAACTGGTGCTGCTTTTGAAGCGAGACACTGGGGAAGAGATCTAAAAATTATTTGTGCTGAAAAAGCAAATATAGACAGAAGCGGTGCAGTTGCTCAAGGTCTATATGCAATCAACTGTTATATGGGAATGCAGTGGGATGAAAATCAACCCGAAGATCACGTCAGATACGCACGTAACGATTTAATGGGCATGGTTAGAGAAGATCTAGGTTATGACATGGCTCGTCACGTAGACTCAACAGTTCATATGTTTGATGAATGGGGTTTGCCTATGATGAAAAATGAAAAAACTGGACGTTATCTAAGAGAAGG
>Ga0066836_10000693_pt1 | contig 16808 bp, 20 predicted proteins | sample ETNtaG_18_FD_71568 | JGI IMG/M metagenome (GOLD analysis project Ga0066836, IMG submission 71568) | Marine microbial and viral communities from oxygen minimum zone, Eastern Pacific Ocean - ETNP201302SV91 | ecosystem: Environmental > Aquatic > Marine > Oceanic | place: Pacific Ocean: Eastern... | reverse complement strand
ACCTGGTCTTAATTGTATTGGTTGAACACAAAATGGTGGACAAGGTCTTGATGTTTTAGCAAACGCAGGGTTAACTGTATTTGCATTATTTTGGTTTCTCATAATCTTATGTCCATCAACATTTACCGAAGTTCCTATTTCAAGTGAATATGGTCCATCACCTTTTGAAATACCTACTGGTTTATCGGCATATACTGTAGAGACAGAAAATATAGTGATTAAAGCGATACTTAATATTGATTTTATTTTCATACTCCTCTCCTAAATTTATTATTCGCAATCTGGCTCTTCTTCTTCGCTTTCTTCTGCATTAATGATTGATGAAGTTTTCAACTTTTTATTATCTAATCCAGATACTAATGTAGTAGCTAGAGACATATTTATTGTTAATAAACCTATAAAAAATGTTGTTAATAATCTCATATTTCCTCTTACATCAACAAGCAGGATAACGATCGAGCCACCCTTTAGTTTGATTCTACAGTATATGTGTCTTTAAATGAATAGTTTTTATGGATGATATTTGATATGTAGGGAACAAACCTATTAAAACATTATATAGGATATTATTTTATAAAATTCCAATATTTCTCTGCAACACATTTTTCTTTTAAATTTAATGTAATTTTTAAATATTGATTCTTATTTTTCGCTTGAGATATTATATCTCCATGAGGGTTTGTTATAAAACTTGAACCCCAGAAATTTATCTTATGGTTAGATTTTTTTTCTACTCCAGTTCTGTTAGCCACTATAACAGGAATGTTATTCATTAAACTATTTGATCTAATTACCATTTCCCATTTCTTTTTATCATTTTTTAAACCTATCATTTTATTATTAAAGTATGCCCAACCGATAGATGTTGGACATATAATTAAATCTGCACCATTTTTTGTTAAAGTTCTATATGAATTTGCATACCATTGATCCCAACATATCATAACTCCAATTTTACATATACCAATATTAAAAACTTTAAAATTATTCCGTGATGGCGAAAAGTAAAATTTTTCATAATAACATTTTTCATTAGGTATATTTTTCTTACGGTATACACCTAATATTTTCCCTTTATTTGAAATAATTACACAAGAATTATAATATTTATTTCTATAAACCTCAAAAATTGGAAGAAATAGAAATATCTTTTTCTGTTTACAAATTTCACAAAAGTTTTTAACCGTTTCTGATGTTATTTTTATAGCTAAAAGTTTATTTTTTTTGTCCTTATTTAAACCTATATATTTTAAATATGATAATTCATGTAGCACAACAAGAGTGTTATTTTTTATAGATATATTTGATATAGTTTTCACAAAGCTACGAAGAGATAAGGCTACATTATTTTTAATTTTTTTTTGAATAATGATTATATCAATTTTATTACTATGCATTTTATAATTTCCAATTTAATGAACAGCAATGTAACCCGCCTAGTTCACATAAAAGAGGTTTTGAATTTATAAATTTTATACTGTTTTTATCAAATATACCCTTTAATTTTGAAATGGTTTTAATTTTTGTATTAATATTAATTGGCATTAATATATTATTTTTAACATTCATAAAATTAAGATAAGAAAAAGGTAATATCTTTTTATTATAGTATATTACATCGTTAGCATCATGCTCAATTTCTACTATTTTTTTTATAAATGACATATTTTTGCTCATTGATTTAATTTGATTTTTTAATTCTTTTAAAATGTAATAATCTGGATGTTCTATGTCTTTACATGACATGTATAATAAATCATCTCCGTATAACCTAACAAGATTATCTATGTGCCCATTTGTATCATCGCCAGAAATGTTTTCTATATCTAATATTAAATAATCACCTAAATTATTATTAATAAAACCATGGTCTAATTCTTTTTTAATTTCAGACCATGACAATTCTTTATTAGTATTCTTTAAACAATTTTTATTCAATATATACATAGACTTATTGTGTATAATATTTCCACCTTCAATAAAAATTTTATTAAATATTTTTTTAGTAAGTATGTTATAAGATTTTTTGTTTAAATATTTAGAAAAATAATGTGTGAATTTATTGTCTTGATCATAATTGTATTTTTCTCCATACGCATTGTAATTATAATCTAGAACAAAAAATTTGTTATTTGTATTATCTTGCAACATAAATGGACCATAATCTCTTATCCAAATATCATTGGTATTAAACTTTAAAGTTATTATAGAATTTGAATCAAAACCTATCTCTTTATTAACTTCCCTTATATCATCAATAAAATTATTTTTTAAATCTTCTATCAAAACCACATGTATATTTTTGCCTAATAGAAAGGTTATGATTTCAACATATAGATTTAATAAATTAGGCCAATTATCTTTACCTTTATGCATTGAAGGCCATTTTAAGATTATAGTATTTGAACTCTCTTCTGATATTATTTGATTTCTCATAATTATTTTTTCCGTTAATCCACTATGATATAATAAATAGATGCGTTTGTTGCTAGCATATAGATTTATAAGATCCAAAGATAATAGTAGTTTTATTAATATAATATCAAAAATATCTGTTCTTGGAATAATACTTGGTATTTCAATATTAATAACCGTCATGTCAGTAATGAATGGATTTGAAAAAGAGTTAAAGGATAAAATCCTAGGGTTTACTTCTCATGTGACAATTTATACAAACAATGCCACAAATAACAAACTATCGTCAATATTAAATAAATTTAAAGATAATAATGAAATATCAGGCTTTTCGCATTATATTGAAAATGAATCTTTACTCAGCTCTCAGTCAGGAACAGTGAATGCTTTTTTTAGAGCCGTTGATCCATCGTTAGAAAAAAACGTTGGCATTATTCATAGTAATATAATTTTTGGCAGTTATGATGATTTTGGCAAAAATGAAGATACTATTATTATTGGATCCGGTATTGCCAAAAAATTATTAGTAAATACAGGAGACACCATAGATCTTTTAACTCATTTCTCATCAAGTAATGGACACAAACAATTTCAGTTATCTGAAACTTATAAAATAGATGCCATATATGATGTGGGTTTATATGAATATAATAATGCATATGCGTTTATTAATTTAACTTCCTTTTTAAAAAGTCTAAAAATTAATAATAAACATCACATATATGCCGATAAAACAAGAGTTAAACTACGAAACCCTTTAAAAGCAAGATTATTTTCAGATAATTTTAATAGCTTACATAATGATTATTATGCACAAGATTGGAGTTTTACCCACCAATCATTGTTCCTTGCAATTAACAATGAAAAACGAGTAATGTTTATTATTTTAGTATTAGTAGTTGCTATTGCAGCTTTTAATATAGTTTCATCATTGTTAATGCTTATCAAAAATAAAGAGAAGGACATTGCTATCCTAATGGCTCTTGGCGCGACAAAGGAAAAAATAGTTTCTATATTTTTACTACAAGGAATATTTCTTGGCTTAATAGGAATAACTTTTGGTATTTTATTAGGAGTATTGATGTCACATAATATTGATTTAATTGTTAAATTTATAGAAAATTTATTTGATTTATCGTTAATGCCAGCTGAAATCTATCATCTAGAAAAGATTCCTTCTGTCATTAATAGCGCAGACATTATTTTAATAACTATTTTTTCAATCATCTTGGTATTTATATCTTCAATATATCCAGCGATACAAGCATCATCTATTAGACCATCCATAATCTTAAGAGGTAATAATTAAATATGTTAAGTTGCAAAAAAATATATAAATCATATAACACTACGAATCTAGGATCAAAGCCCGTCATTGATAACGTTGACTTAACTATACAAAAAGGGGAATTAATAGCTTTAAAGGGGCCTTCAGGTAGTGGGAAGACGACTTTATTAAATTTAATATCTGGTTTAGACAATATAACATCAGGAGAAATAATTTTTGAAAATCATAATTTAACATTAATGAATAGTGATGAATTATCATATTTTAGAAATAAAAATATAGGCATAATTTTCCAATTTTTTAACTTATTGAATGACTTAACTGTTATAGAAAATATATCTATGCCATTACTTCTTAGAGGAGTAAGTAGAAAAACCGCATATAATAGAGCATTGGAACTGGTAAAAGAATTGGATTTAGTAGAACGTGAAAATTATAAAACCAATCTACTATCAGGAGGGGAATCACAAAAAGTTGCAATCGCAAGATCTTTAATAACAGAGCCAAAAATTATATTAGCTGATGAACCAACTGGCAACCTTGATACAGAAAACACAGAAAAAATTATAAAATTGCTAATTAATTCTTGTAAAACATTTGGCTCATCTCTTTTAATAGTGTCTCATGACGAAAATATCATAAAGCACTTTAATACGGTTTATAAGTTGGACTCTGGGAAATTATCAGGTTAATTTATTTTCTCTTCTTCAATCTACTATATGCATAAATTTTCCATGAAATATGCATTAAAAAATATCCAATAACACTTGAGACAATGCCAATAATTAGCGTTCCTACTAACAGCGGTTCCCATATATTACCTAATGCACTAATTATCCATTCACTATTGAGTTTGAATTCATTATAAATTGGGTTTAGACCAAGAATATTGTTTCCAAAAATATATGCAAAATACATCATAGCAGGCATTGTTATTGGATTACTAATCCATACACCAGCTACCGACAATGGAAGGTTTGCTCTAAATACAACAGCACAATAAGCGGCAGGAATCATTTGAAACATCATAGGCATCCAACCCCAGAAAAGACCTATTACTACTGCTCTGCAAAACGAAATCCTATTAAATTTCCATAAATCTTCGTGAAATAGTGATGAACCTAAAAAATTAAGCATTTTATACTCTTTTACAGCATCACGATTAGGAGTATATTTTTTGAAGAATTTTTTCATAAAACCATGTATCTCTTATTAAATATAGATATTTTTCCTATAAAATGTATTAATATCATATATTACAACATAAGGCTTATCATTAAAATTTACTAATTAAATATGCAGAAAAATAAAGAGTCAAAATTAGGGTCACGTTTATACCTGAGATTATTAACTTATACATTTAATCATAAACTAGTTTTTTTTATTTCAATTGTTTCAATGGCAATATTTGCTGTAACAGATACTGCATTTGCAGCACTAATTAAGCCACTTTTAGATGGAAGTTTTGTTGAGAAAGACCCACGAACAATACAAATGTTTCCATTTTTGTTAGTGGGGTTATTTTTACTTCGAAGTATTGCTGGTTTTATATCAACTTACGGAATTGCATGGGTTGGTAGAAACGTTGTTAAGAAAATTAGAAAAGAAATGTTTGATAAATTAGTTCATACGCCAACAAAAACTTATGATTTTTCATCATCAGGCGAGTTATTATCAAAAGTTACATATGATACCGAACAAGTTGCAGAGGCTGCCACAAAAGCTATCACTGTTATAGTGCGAGACGGATTAACTGTTATTGGGTTATTAGGGTTGATGTTTTATCAAAGTTTTATTTTATCATCAGGGTTATTTATTATTGGTCCAGTTATAGCAATTTTTATCAAAGTTATGAGCGTAAGATTCAGAGACACTAGCAGACACATTCAAAACTCAATGGGTTATATTACAAATGTTGTTGAAGAATTAATTGCAGGCCATAGAGTTGTAAAGATATTTGGTGGAGAAAATAGCGAAAAGAAATCTTTTGAAGCTGTAAATGATAATAATAAAGCAAGGCATTTAAAATTAGCATTGATACAAGGCATAAGTATTCCGTTGGTTCAATTTGTTGTTGCATTATTTCTTGCAGGAATAATATATATTGTAACCTCTGAAGCATACATAAGCAGTATATCGGTAGGAACATTTATGTCATTTATAACAGCGATGATATTAATTTTTGCTCCCATAAAAAGATTAGCAGAAATAAATGTAACTTTACAAAAAGGATTAGCGGCAAGTGAATCAATATTCAATCTGTTAGATTCTGAATCAGAAAGCGACACAAATGAAAGCAACGCCAAAGAGATTCATTTAAATAAAAAATTCAATAACATATATTTTAACCACATAAACTTTTCATATTATGATGACAATAATTTTGTACTTAGGGATATTAACTTCTCCGTTAAAAAAGGTACAACATGCGCAATAGTTGGTAAATCAGGAAGTGGCAAATCTACTTTAATGAATTTATTACCTAGATTTTATGATATTAAAAATGGAAGCATTACAATCGATGACACAGATATTAACATGACAACCTTAAAGGAATTAAGAGGATTAATAGCTTACGTAGGGCAAGATTTGACATTATTTAATGATACTATTAAAAATAACATTGCTTATGGATTGCTTGAAAATAAATCATTTGATGAAATTGAAGAGGCAGCTAAAAGTGCAAATGCATATGACTTTATTAATGCCTATGAATCTAAATTTGAAACCTTAGTTGGAGATAATGGAATATTACTTTCTGGCGGACAAAGACAGAGAATAGCAATCGCAAGAGCTATATTAAAAGATTCTCCTATTTTGTTATTAGATGAAGCTACAAGTTCATTAGACTCTGAATCAGAAAAATTAATTCAAGGAGCGCTGGCAACCTTACAAAGAAATAGAACCACTATAGTTATAGCTCATAGGTTGTCAACGATAGAAAGCGCAGATAATATAATTGTTTTAGATCATGGGAAAATTGTTGAAAGCGGAACACATGAAGAGTTAATTAAAAGAAAAGGCTTATATGCAGATCTTCATAAATTACAATTCCCATTAATCGATTAATGATAGAAAAAATACTTAACAAGGTTTGGTATACACAAAAAGGTGAAGATTATTTCCTTTTTTATACTCTTATAAGATTATCTATGTTGCCAATAACATTTATATATTACATAATAATTTCATTGAGAAGATGTGCTTATGAGTTTAATTTATTAAAAACATATAGTTTTAAAACACCAATTATTGTTGTGGGAAATCATACTGTTGGAGGGTCAGGCAAAACACCATTTTGTATTTGGTTAGCAAATCATCTTTCAGACAAAGGTTTCAAAGTTGGAATTGTTTCGTCTGGGTATAAGTCATCGTCAAAAATTCCCCAGTTAGTAAATGATAAATCTCACCCAGATATTGTTGGAGATGAAGCTATGCTGATGTCTAAACTGACAAAAGCAAACATAGTAAGTTGTGGAAATAGAGTAGAAGCAACAAAAGTATTAATAAATAAATTTCATAATAATATTATTATCCATGATGATGGTTTACAGCATCTTGCTCTTGGTAGAAAATTAGAAATAATACTATCAAAAAATAATTTTAATTCAGATAACTATGGTACAACAAGATTTAGTAATTTATTACCATCTGGACCATACAGAGACTTAGAATATAAGAAGAAAGAGAATGGTTTTAATAACAGAATATACGCTCACGGCTGTATCTCAACAATAAACAAGAATCTTATAAATTCAGTTACACATACTGTAGAAAATATAGAGACTTTTAAAAACAAAACCATCCATTTAGTTTCAGGCATAGCATCAGTATCTGAAATATGCGCAAGTTTAAAACAAAATAAAATTAATGTTATAATACATAAATATAATGACCATTATAAGTTTAATGGATCAGAATTTGATTTTAATGATTCACATCCTATCTTTGTTACAGCGAAAGACCATGTGAAATTATATAATTTAAAAAATGAAAAGATATGGATTATTAATCAAGAGCTTATTATAAATAAAGATTTTATTAAAAAAATAGACAAGAAGGTAGATTTAATTATATGAAAACTAGAATAATTATACCAGCAAGATTAAAGTCTAAAAGATTTCCTAGTAAACTTATTAAAAACTTCAAAGGCAAGTCAATTATAGAGCATGTTTGCCTGCATGCTAAAAAATTAAATTATGATTCGTTAATTGTAGCTACCGATAGCATAGAAATAAAAAAATTAATAGATAATTTAAATATAGATACATATCTTTCTAAAAAACAGTGCTCAAATGGAACAGAAAGAATTGCAGATTTATGTAAAAAAAGAAATTTTAATAAAAATGATATAATTATTAATGTTCAAGGTGACGAATTAAATTTTCCAGTAAATGGTGTAAATAAAATGATTAATTCCTTAAAAAAATCTAAGGAAGAAAAGATGACAACTGTTATTGTAGAATCTGGTAACAAAAAACACTATTTTAATAAAGACTATGTTAAGGTTATAACAGATAAAAATAACAATGCATTGTGTTTTTCTAGATCACCATTGCCATTTAATAGTCCATCAAATTATTTAATTCACCTAGGGCTTTATGGATATAAGGTTTCTTTATTAAATAAGTATTTAGCGTTTAAGAAATCTACATATGAAAATAAAGAAAATTTAGAACAGTTAAGATTTTTATTTAATAATATACAAATTGAATGTATTAAGCTAAAAAAACATAATTCAATTAGTATAAATTCACCGAATGATTTAAAATTAGCACAGAAACTAATATGATGAATAAAGTTATTGTAACGATTACAGGCGCTGCTGGGAATATTGCATATTCTTTAATATTTAGAATATTATCTGGTAAAATTTTTCCTAGTGACACTAAGATTCAGGTTAATCTGCTTGATATAACAGAAGCTTTGCCAATTTTAAAGGGCATTAAATATGAAATAGAAGATTGCGCCTTTGAGAGTCTTGCTTCAATATTAATAACAGATAAGGCAGAAGAAGCGTTTACTGATGCAGATTTTATTCTTTTAATAGGCGCTAAACCAAGAACACAGGGGATGCAAAGAGCAGATCTTTTGCTTGAAAATGCGCACATATTTAAGAATCAAGGGATCACTATTAATAAGTGCGCAAAAAAAGAAACTAAGATAATCGTAATAGGAAACCCAGCAAATACTAATGCATTAATTATACAAAACTTTGCCTCAAATATTTCTTCTGAAAATATTACATCTCTAATGAGGCTAGATCAAAATAGAGCAAAAAGCGTTTTATCTTCAAAATTAAACATTGATGTAGAGAACATTACGAAATTAATAGTATGGGGAAATCACTCTGCAACACAATACCCTGATTTAAGTTATGCCTTGGTTGACAATAAAAGGGAAAGTATAGAAAATCTTGACGATAAATGGATAGAAAATAACTTTATACTCAGAGTGCAAAACAGGGGAGCAGAAATAATAGAACACAGAGGAAAATCAAGCGCAGCATCTGCTGCTTCTGCAATTTATGACCATTTAAATGTTTTAGTTAATAACGATAATGATTGGCAGTCAATGGGAATCATTTCCAAGAATAGCTATAACATATCTAATGAAATTTTTTTCTCATTCCCTTTGCAGCTATCTAATTCTAAAATAAACATTATCAATAACCTTGAAGTGTCTGAAAAATCTTCTACTTATTTAAAAAATACTGAAAAAGAGCTTTTATCAGAACGAGATATTATTAAAGATATACTAAAAGGTAATTAAATTAAGTTTGTGGTTATTTGCAACCAAAGGTTTATCAATGCCATCTAATCTTATTACAGCAAGATATAAATAACTATCATCATTCTCAAAGGCGTTTGTTAAAATTTCACCAACAACTTCTTTGCCTTCATCAAATATCTTATTTTCAATTTTTAAACTTGTTGAACTACAACTAAATAATACTAGTTTTTTTTTAATTTTTCCCAGATAGTGCGTTCTAGCAACAATCTCTTGACCTGTGTAACAACCTTTTTTATAACTAATACCATTTAAATCTTCTAAATTAAGTACTTGTGGAATATATTTTTCTTTTGATTCCATTGTTATTCTTATCATCCCTTTTTTTATGTCTAGAAAGTGATTCGCATTAAAATGGGATGTTTTTTGTAAAGTTGCTCCTGCCATTTTAGACAATACTGTTAACCCCTTTATTTCATCTTTGCTATTATTTAATATCCATACATCATCACTTTTCATAACCGAATATAAATTCAAATTATTCTCTTTAATGAATGTATTGGCTGCTTTTCCAATAACACCATAAACATGAATATCTCTCATTATCTCAATATTGACTTTAGACATAAGTATATACATTGATAATTTCTCAATGAAATAGTCTGAAATTTCTTTATTTATTACTATGATAAAAGAATCTTTTTCTTTAATAATTTTAAAAATGGCTATCACCTTACCTTGATTGGTTGAAAATGATGAATTTTGATAATATTTTCCAGTCAATATATCAATATCATTGCTAAACTGGCCTTGTAGAAATTTAGCCGCATCAACACCAGACACACTTATACACAAAGAGTTTCCATCTTTAGCACTATAATTTAATTCTTTAATGTTCATATAAAGTATTGATATTTAGTTGTATTTTATATTTATTTTTCTTTTATTATACCAAAAACCCTACGTTTCTAGCAAATAAGAGAAAATAAGTATTTACTAATAAAGTGCTATTTATTTAAGCCCTATATTTGCATATAATACCGAATGGAGAGTTTATATGCACCAGAAGAAAAAAATAGAAAAGTCCAACTCACAAAAAAATACTAATACTAAAAAAATAAAAGAAATTGGTGGTCGCAAAGGACTCGATCCAACACGCTATGGAGATTGGGAAAAGAATGGACGCTGTATTGATTTTTAAATTAAGGAATGAATTATGTTAAATACCAATAGACCTACATCGCCACATTTACAAATATATAAACCACAATTAACATCTGTGCTTTCAATATCGCATAGGATTACAGGCGTAATATTATCTCTTTTTTCTATATTAATACCTGTTAGTCTTATAATAATTTTTCTAGGGCAAGACTATTTTAATATTTTAATCAATATCATAGCGAATCCTTTAATAAAATTTTTTTTACTTGGTGTATTATTTTCTACAATTTACCATTTGTTAAATGGCATAAGACATTTATTTTGGGATTATGGATTGGGGTTAAGCTTAAAAGATAGTTATATATCAGGATATATAGTTATATTTTTATCATTATCAATAACATTAACATCTTTTTTATTATTCATAGGTTAATTTAATATGGCAATTTTACATTGGAAATTACAAAGAATAACAGCAATCATTTTAGTTCCAGCAATAATATATTTAATTATTTATTTTTTAAATATACATTCTTTGTCATATACAGAAATAAAAAATGACATAACCTCAACATTTGGAATAATATTTATTTCATTCACATCGATTGTTCTTTTCTCGCATAGCTCATTGGGAATTGAAACTATATTAGAAGATTACATCCATGAGGATAAATTACAAAAACTATTAATTAATTTATCCAACATAATGCATGGGCTGATGCTATTATTAACACTTATATTTCTTTTAATAATATCAAGGAATTAACATGGAAAGTTATAAATTAATTAAACACAAACATGATGCAATTGTAATTGGAGCTGGCGGATCTGGTCTTAGAGCTACCATGGGTCTTGCTCAATCTAAACACAGCGTTGCTTGTATTTCTAAAGTATTTCCTACGCGTAGTCACACTGTTGCAGCGCAAGGAGGAATAAGTGGAGCGCTAGGTAATATGGGTGATGATGATTGGCGTTGGCATATGTATGATACTGTGAAGGGTTCAGATTGGCTTGGTGATCAAGATTCAATAGAATACATGTGCAAGAATGCAGTTGACTCTATAATTGAACTTGAACATTTCGGAGTACCATTTTCTAGAACTGAAGAAGGAAAAATTTATCAAAGACCTTTTGGTGGAATGACTACAGAATTTGGAAAAGGCATTGCGCAAAGAACATGTGCGGCTGCAGATAGAACGGGTCATGCAATTTTACATACACTTTATACTCAATCACTTAAAAATAATGTTGATTTTTATATAGAGTACTTTGTCATTGATTTGATTTTTGAAAATAATAAATGTGTTGGAGTTCTTGCTTGGTGTTTAGAAGACGGATCAATACATCTTTTCCAATCTAAAATTGTTATATTAGCAACGGGCGGCTATGGAAGAGCATATCAATCATCAACATCTGCGCATACTTGCACAGGTGATGGAAATGGTATGATTTTAAGAGCAGATTTGCCACTACAAGATATGGAGTTTGTGCAATTTCATCCAACGGGTATATATGGCGCCGGATGTTTGATTACCGAAGGAGCGCGCGGAGAAGGTGGATATTTAACTAATTCAGATGGCAAAAGATTTATGACAAAATATGCACCTAACGCCAAAGACCTTGCGTCCAGAGATGTTGTAAGCCGTGCAATTCAAATAGAAGTTAACGAGGGAAGAGGTGTTGGAGCTGATAAAGATCACGCTTATTTACATCTTGAACACTTAGATTCAAAAATTATTCATGAAAAACTTCCCGGTATTGCAGAGACTGCAAAGATTTTTGCAGGAGTAGACGCAACCAAAGAACCTATTCCTGTTATTCCAACTGTGCACTATAACATGGGAGGAACACCAACAAATTATAATGCTGAAGTTTTATCATCTGGACAAAGTAATTCTGTTGTTTCAGGATTAATGGCTATAGGGGAAGGAGCATGCGTGTCAGTCCATGGAGCAAATCGATTAGGTTCAAATTCACTTCTAGATTTAATTGTGTTTGGTAGATCAGCTGCAGAACAAGCATGCAAAATATTAGATAGTAAAAATAATACGCATATAGATATTTCTCAAAATACACTAGATAAAATTTTAAAAAGATTTGACAATATACGAAACTCATCTGGAAAAATAAAAACCTCAGAGTTAAGAAATAAAATGCAAAAGACCATGCAGAGATATGCTCCTGTTTACAGAGACAAGGAGACACTTAAGACCGGCATAGATTTGATGAAAAATATCTTTTTAGACTTTAAAAATATATCTGTTAGTGACAAGTCATTAGTTTGGAATACAGATTTAGTTGAAACGCTGGAATTAAATAACCTTCTATACCAATCATTAGCTACATTATATTCCGCATACAATAGAACCGAAAGCCGAGGAAGTCATGCTAGAGATGATTATCCGGAAAGAGATGACAAAGATTGGTTAAAACATACTTTGGTTTGGATAGATGAAAAGGGAGACCACAAGTTTGATTATAAACCAGTTGAGCTAAATACTTTAACGGATGAAGTTCAAACTGTTGAGCTTAAAGCAAGGACTTATTAAAATGGCTAAATTTACATTACCGATTAATTCTATTGTTAAAACAGGAAAAACATTTAAGTCTAACACTATTTCAAAAAATAAATTAATTGTAGACATTTATAGATATAATCCAGACACAAATGCTAACCCATGTATAGATACATATATTTTAGATAAAGATAAATTTGGACCGATGGCCTTAGATGTTTTGATTTATATAAAAGATAACATAGACCCCACATTAACCTTTAGAAGATCTTGTAGGGAAGGAATATGTGGATCATGCTCAATGAATATTAACGGCACAAATACATTAGCTTGCATATTAAATATAGCAAATGAAACAAAACTTAAAATTTATCCTCTGCCTCATCTGCCAGTAATAAAGGACTTAGTGCCTGATTTAAAAAATTTTTACAGACAATATGAATCTATAAAACCATGGCTTATAAGTGACAACAAACCAAAAAGAGAGCACAATCAAAGCCAACAAGACCGAGAAAAGCTAGATGGTCTTATTGAGTGTGTTTTGTGTGCTTGTTGTTCCACAAGCTGTCCAAGTTATTGGTGGAATTCAGACAAATATTTAGGACCAGCATCTTTATTGCACGCATATAGATGGATTATAGATAGTAGAGATAACGCAAAAAAAGAAAGATTGTCAAACCTTGCAGATAAATTTAAATTGTTTAGATGTCACACTATTATGAATTGCACAAAAACTTGCCCAAAATCCTTAAACCCAGCCAAGGCTATATCACATATAAAGAAAATGATAGCGTCTGAGTAATCTACATGCATACATCTAAATTAAAATGGAAATGTAGAAAGGGCGTAAGAGAGCTTGACATACTCTTGTCAAAATATATTGAAACATCGTATGACTTATTATCAGTAAAAGAAAAAGATATATTTGTAGAATTTATTGAAAAAGATACTTATGAGATTTTAGATATTCTTATGGATAAAAAAAATATAAACAATAAATTTTTAAATATAGTTGAAGAATTAAAATCTTTGAATTGATATCATAAATAATGAATAAAAATAGAATAAGGTTAGGAATTAATCTAGACCACATAGCTTTCATTAAAAAATCAAGAGATACTAGTTATCCTAATTTATCTAATGCTGTACATATATCTGAAAAAGCAGGCGCAGACTTAATCACAATACACCTCAGAGAAGACAGAAGACATATTCAAGAATTAGATGCCTATGAAATTAGAAAATGTGCCAAAGTAGTAAATTTAGAAATGGCGAATACTTTTGAAATGATTAAGTTTGCAATAGATTTAAAACCCGATTATGTTTGTCTGGTACCAGAAAAAAGAGAAGAGAAAACTACAGAAGGCGGATTAAATGTTGTGAATATTGATTCAGCAGATTATAAGTTTCTAGAAAATAATATAGAAAATTTAAAATCTTCAAACATAAAAGTTTCACTTTTTATAAACCCAGACATTCAAGATATTGAACAATCAAAACTATTAGGAGCAGATATAGTTGAATTACATACCGGAACATATGCAAATACCTTTGGAACAGACGCCGAGGAAAAGGAATATAAAAAACTTATAATTGCTGCAAAACATGCAAATGAAATTGGTTTGGTGGCAAATGCTGGTCATGGATTAAATTACGAGAATATTGGTAGAATTTGTAAAATACAAAATTTAAACGAGTTGAATATTGGACACTCTATTATTGCTGATGCTGTTTTTATTGGTTTAAAGGATGCAATTGAAAAAATCATACGTATAATTAACAATTGTGATTAAAGGTGTAGGAATAGATTTGGTAGAAAATAAACGTATTAAACGTTTATATGATACCTATGGACTAAAGTTTGCTAATAAAATTTTAGGTGCCACAGAATTGAATGAATTTAATAAATCAAATGACAAAATTGGATATCTATCAAAGCGCTTCGCCTCTAAAGAAGCTTTGTCCAAAGCTATAGGTATAGGTTTGTATAGAGAAGGATTATCTCCCAAATTAATTGAAATTACACATAATGATAACGGAAAACCTTATTTTAAAGAAAGCATTGTCTTACAAAACGTTATGAAGAAATATCTTGTTAACTCATTTTCATTATCAATTTCTGATACTTCTGATTATTCAACAGCTGTGGTTATTTCGGAATAATCATGGAATACAAAACCCTTCAACAATGTATTGGTAATACACCGCTTCTAGAAATTAATTCTCCATCTTTAAGCAAAATTTTTGCAAAAATGGAGGGTAATAATCCAGGTGGGTCTGTAAAAGATAGGGCGGCCTTCAAGATGATTAATGATGCTGAAGAGTCTCGTTTGATAAAGCCCGGGGATACATTAATTGAAGCAACGAGTGGTAATACTGGAATAGCTTTATCTATGGTTGCGTCAGTTAAAGGTTATAAAATTAAAATTATTATGCCTGAAACCGCATCAGGTGAAAGAGTAAAAACAATGCAGGCTTATGGAGCAGAGGTCATACTTGTGAGCAAAGACGAGGATATGGAAGGAGCTAGAGATTTAGCATTAAAAATGCAATCGTCTGGAGATGGTTTCCTTTTAAATCAATTCTCTAACGCATCCAATTATTTAGCTCATTTTGAAAACACAGGACCAGAGATTTGGAAACAAACGAATGGCAAAATTACACATTTTATTTCTGCGATGGGAACAACAGGAACAATAACAGGCGTTTCAATGTTTTTAAAATCTAAAAATAAAAAAATAAAAATTATTGGAGCCCAACCCACAGAAGGATCTAAGATACCTGGAATAAGAAGATGGAAAAAAGGATATGAGCCTGAAATTAGAAAAAATGCCATTATAGATGAAATTGTTGATATAGATCAGAGCGACGCGGAAAAAACCGCAATGATTTTGGCTCAACAAGAAGGAATATTTTGCGGAACTTCAACTGCAGCAAATATATTTATTGCAAGGAAAATTGCTAGAAAAGCAGATGATTCTATTATAGTTACAATATTATGTGATAGAGGCGATAGATACTTATCTAAATTATAGTTATTTAACAATAATTAAATTCTTTCCAGCCATAAGATATTTAGAATTCTTAATATTATTTGTTTTTAAAAGAGTTTTCTTAGATATAGCAAAACCAGTTGATACAATATTTGTTGTATCTCCTAAGCTCACAACATATCTTAGGTTTATTTTATCTGTATTTGAAAGTATAGGAACTTTCATTTTTATTATAAGCTTATCTCCAACTAATAGCTTAGTTTTCTTTGTTGCTTTGTTCCATTTTAATAAAATTCGCAGTTTAACATTATAAAATTTAGCAATTCTATACCAATTATCATATCTCCTAACTAGATGGTTATAGTTAAAAGTTTTATCAGATATTTTATATTCTTTTTTATTTATTGTTACAGTCTTCGATACTGCAGACACACCTTTTAATGGTAATTTAAGTTTTTTACCAGCTATAATTAAATCTGATTTTAGATTATTTAATACTTTAATAGATTTAATAGAGACATTATACAATCTAGATATACTAGATAAAGTATCTCCGCTTTGTATGGTATGCATTTTCTTTTGATATATTAATCTTGAAAACTTCGCATATCTGTCTTTAAATATTTTTATATTTTCTATAGGCAATAAAATTTTGTTCTGCATAGATGGTAGAAAATACCAAGTATTAAATCCTGGATTTAA
>Ga0066836_10000690_pt1 | contig 16818 bp, 14 predicted proteins | sample ETNtaG_18_FD_71568 | JGI IMG/M metagenome (GOLD analysis project Ga0066836, IMG submission 71568) | Marine microbial and viral communities from oxygen minimum zone, Eastern Pacific Ocean - ETNP201302SV91 | ecosystem: Environmental > Aquatic > Marine > Oceanic | place: Pacific Ocean: Eastern... | reverse complement strand
CGGGAAAAGCAGTGGTCCATTAACTAATACCGATTACCCCGTAATACGAGGGCCAGTCGAGGATGTCTGAGTTAGCATTTCGAACGTTCGCGCTTAACATCGCTCAAGAAAAGTTCGGCCAATACAATTCTTAAAATTCAATGTTTCCAAGTGCTGTTCATTTCAGAACTTTTCGCACTTTCGACCCTGCCAATAAGAGTGCCAGATCATTTTTATTGGGTCGTATACCCAGCCGACGAAGAACGGCTAACCCTCTATCTACAGGCATATTTCTCTTCCCTTTTTTTATCGAACAAATAAACCCTCTAGATACGCCCAGATCTCTGGCAAGTTGGGCATCGCTGCCAAGTTGTTCTTTTTTCTTGAGAAGTTCAAATAGAACCGGCCAAGAAAGATCTGGTGATGTTTCTGTCATTTCTTGCTAATTTCCGTATCTGTAATTAATGCTGAAAAATCACCTAGGTCAATGTTTTATAAAGGAAATTTTACTTTGACAATGTAGTGCAAATTGAACTACATTGCTACAAAATGTTTGAAGTAATTAGGACCAAATACAGTCGCAATTTGGTCAAATTCAGTATGTGAGATTGCGAAGGTCTAGGCCCACCTTATGAGATTCGGTGGGGGTAAGAATTGAAAAAACCGGAGGCAGAATGAGAAAAGCGATGTAACAAAAGTCACATCGCTTTGGCGAATACGTGAATACCCGCAGTGAGAAAGCCAAGTATTCCAATTCCCAAAGCGAAAGTCAAGTTTGAGCCCAAACAACCGAAAGCCGATTTCGGTTGTTTGCAGGTGGTGTTCGTCCGTAGTCTTTGGGAGACTGTTTTGATCACAAGTCAGCAATCAATTTTTGAAATCTTGGGTTTGGTAAAGGAATCTGAGTATCCAAGCACAAGTCATACTGTCAAAAGCGGCGCCGGGTTGCGTCCGAATGAATCCTCTCTATCTAACCTTTTTCCTTCGAAGTCCGATGCTCGCGATAGCGTTCTTGAACCCATAAGACGGCTTAATAGAACACGACAGGGAATGCAGCTGAGTCACTTTTCATCCAGAAAGATGGATAGGGTGATTATGTGCGAGAGCTCTATCGAAGCCGATCTTGCCTTGGTGTTCGAGTGTGAGCCAGATGTCGTAGCCTATTGCGAGCAGCCTGAAACAATTCCTTTGCGGCTTAAAGGACGTTTAACTTCGTACACGCCCGATTTTCTCACACAGCAAAAAGACGGCGTTGAAACGATGTGGGAGGTAAAGCCGTCCCATTGGCAACTATCACCTTATTGGGTCGATAGATTGTCCACTGCGAAGCGAGTGTGGGAGGAGAGGGGGTACCGGTTTCAGGTAGTTACCGATCATGATCTTAGAAGCTCTCACCTCATCGCCAATTTACGCCTTATTTATCCAAGGCTGGGCGCGGTCACTCCTGCAGAGCTATTTCAAGTTAAAGATCTTGTTGATCAAACCAGCCGAACTTTGAACGTTCGTCAGCTCATGACCTTGTGTCAGGTAAGTTTTGGTGTTGTTGCCGCATATGTCTACGCTTATTGCTGGGAAAAATTGGATCAGCAGCTTTTTGATATGTCTTTTCCTGTATCCGGAGGGCTGCAATGAATCTCCAACAAGATTTTCAGCTTCCTGATCTCCATTCGATCTACCTAATAAGCGGACGACGGGCCATGGTTGTTCACGCTGATGATTCGATAATTAGATTCGAAACAGAGCTATACAACCGCACGATAAGCCTGGAGCCTGTCGCTTTCAGGACAGAAATTCAATCAGGGGAAATTCGTCTATTGCAGAAAATGCCATTCAACAAGGAGTTGCAGGCCTTTAGTGGAATGACTGAAAAGCAGGAAAAAGCTCACCAGCGGAAGTTACATTATGTGAAATTTTTTACAAAGCATTGTGGACAAAATCTTCCCAGAAATGGTTTTGAAGAACTAAGGTACGAAGCAGCCGCTTTGATTAATGACCCTAGTCCTTTCGGTTACGTGCAAATGTCGAAGCACTGTAAAAAATATTGGGCTTCGGGTCAAAGTGAAACTTCCCTTATCGGACCACAGCAAATGTTCGGACGCAGGGCGTCTAGGCTTTCCGAAGAAGTGCACGACATCATCGCCACTTGCATCAATGAACATTACTTGCAGCCAACGCGTCCGTCGCTGCAGCATCTGACCCGAATCATTCGCGGGAAAATCATAGAACTGAATAGTGGTCAGTACAGAACAAGGCCGCTGCAAATACCTTCATATGGCACAGTCTGCGCCGCGGTAGATCGAGTTGACGATTTTCATCTGACATCGCGTCGAGAGGGAGTGTACATCGCATCGAAAGAAAACAAACGCGGACGCCCGATCGAATACGAACAACGGATAGGGGCTCGAGTGGAGGCTGATACACAGTTGTTAGACATCATGGTCTATCACGAACAATTTGGAATCGCCCTTCGTCCCTATCTAACTGCCCTTATCGATGTGGCTAGTCGTTGTGTTATCGGGTGGGATATCTCGTTTAGCCATCCATCAGCCCCCAAAACTCTTAGAGCACTTTGTCAGGCAATGGTTGCAAGCCCAGATGTGGAAACTCGAGCGGTGCCAGAGACATTAATCGTTGATAACGGTAAAGAGTTTGTTAATACAAACATGATGTCTTTGTCGAAAGATATAAGCATTTTATATAGACAGGCATCGCCAAGAGCACCGGATCAAAAGGCTTTTGTTGAGCGTGTCTTTCATACATTTAATCAGCAGTTTTTCCATGCTCTGCCTGGTACAACAAAGTCGAGTCCCGCTCATCGTGGCGATTACAACTCGGGAGCCGAGGCAGCAATCAACATATTCGATTTAAGACGGTTGTTTGGTCAATATTTGAGCGAGGTCTACCACTATGGAAAGCATTCAACGCTTGAGTGTTCTCCGATTGAGAAGTGGAGAGAGCTTGGGAGGCAGGTGCCTCCACGTACCCTTACCGAGGAAGAGGTTCGATTTAAGAGCTGCATTCGGATGAAATGCAGTATCCATCATGGCCGCGTGAAAGCAGAAAATATGCAATGGGAAGGACCAGGACTTCCGCAACTTGCCACGCGGCTTAAATCGGGCAGGAGTAACTTGAAGGCAATTTTGCTGATTGACACTAATCAAATTGGTAAGGCTTGGGTGCAGGATCCAACTGGCAAGTCTCCACTACAAGAAGTCACCAATACTCTTCCAGATTTCTATCACTCATTAAGTTTAGCGGAAATCAAATTGGCTCAAGAGTTGCGTAAGACAGAGAGTAACGGAAAGGCAAACGACAGGGACCGCAGCAGTCTTGATCTTGCAGTATCCAGGCTTTTTCGCGAAGTTGCTGAGGTCGCTAATGGGGGGCGTGGGAAGAAGGAAGCGAGAAAACTCTCGAAGGTAGTGGAGAAATTTCCCAGCGATCAACCAGTCAATTCTGTTAGCTCTATGACAAATGATTCCAATCGCTTGCAAAGACAAATATCAATGTCTTTAGAAGAATCCGATGAGGCTGATCATTTAACTGGAGCTCTGGACATCACATTCGAGCAAGACTTACCTAAATCAGCCGAACGCAAAATGAAAAAAATCTACCAGCAAAGGAGCGAATCATGATCGTGGAGTCCAGGCCCCAAGAGCGAGGTCGTACGAACCTTCCAACCGAACATCTTCGACAATCTCCTTTTAAAGATGCGTTCGACGACCAGAGTGAAATACTTAGCGATGAGCAAGCTGAAGCCAAAAGCTGCCTGTCTAAAGTGATTTGCCTTCATCCTGAATATGACAAGGCGATGGCGAAAATCCGAAAGGTCATCCGCTACAACATGAGCAGTCATGCCCCGGAGCCAAGCAGTATTTTAGTTCTAGGGCAATCTGGCACCGGTAAGACAACATTGAGGGATACGATCGCCTCTATGATGCAAGAGCCGTATGAAACGATTGAAAATGGATATTTGGTCAGAAAGATCCCCTTCTTTGACAGCTCTGTTCATACCGATGCTACGCCGACCGCCATGTCCAATGAGATTTTGCGGCACATGGGTATCGGTGCTGTAAAGTCGTCGGGCGCTGTGGATCGTGTCCGGGCATGCCTAAAGCTCGCAGGTACTTTTGCCTTTAACTACGATGAGATTCATAACTTAGCGGGTAACCAGTCTGCCAATTCCATTTGCTGTGCGCGAAACTGGCTTCGGGATCTTATTACCAATACCGGTGTGATGGTAATCGGCTACGGAACACCCAATTGCAAGCAAATGTTCCTTGGGGAGCCGCAATTATTAAAACGCTTTCCCATCATTTTGGAATTAAATCTCTTTGAATTTGATGTCAGGCCCGGATCTGTTTTTAGAGAGGTGTGCGAAGCATTTGAGGACGAAATAGGAGGCTTTGGTAAATTATTGCGCTATAACCAACCCCGCATGAATGAGAGCTTCTTGGTGGCGATGTATGCGGCTTCAGGTGGATCAATTAATGCTATCAAAAAAATCTATGAAAGTGCGGTGAATGAGGCTTTTCTTGGTGACGGTCGGCTGGATCATGAAAAGTTTGCGATTGTAGTTGATGACCTTACTTTTCACACTAGTCTATCTGCGCCAGAAAATGCTTTCAGGTTGGATTCGAGATACCTAAGGACATGTATCCGAAATGCGTTACTCAAGCGGGGGTACTGAAAATGATCCGTGCCCCTTTACCTATCGAATGGGAAAGCCCAAAAAGTATATTGATGCGATGTGCGCATGCAAACTTTTTCGATCAAGTAGCTGACGTTCTCGGTAAGGATGTGTGTGAATTAACTGGAATGTTGGACCTCTTATGTGGGAGCTATACAGGTGTCAACGAGTTAATGCGAAATATTCAAAGGTCTTTTGCATCGAATCTTGTTGACTACAGACCACTTTTCTATAGGCAGGTGGCTGGTATTACCGAGCAACGCCCCTTTGTAGTTCGCTCAATTGAGGTTCCTTACCAAGAACTAGAGTTGGTGAGGCATAGGGTCTGTTTGCTATGCCATCAAGATAAATTTCATAGCAAAATTTTTGCGGATCTTCGGGCATTCACTCATTGTCCTGTCCATCGCAATCAATTCATACAAGAGTGCCCTAATTGCGGCACGTCGTATGAGTGGCAAGGGTTCCAGTTTAAAAAATGTTCACGCTGTAAATACACTTTCAAAAGCAAAGATCGAAAGAAGCAGTCCTTAGGGTCGGAACTGGAGCTTTATTCCATGATCCTTGAAGGAAAGAATGACGATGTTTCAGCTGCTCTCTACCTGCTGAGACATCTGCGAAAGTACTTCGAACCGGAAGTTGTCAGGTCAGGTATTGTGCTGGGAATCGCACTTGATTTTCTGGCTGGCCGTGATGATCAACTTTTAAACAAATTGCAGGCTGTCTATGAGGGGGGCAGAGCCCTACCCACCCGGTTCTTGATGTCCTGCTTTAGCTTATCGTCAAGTTTGGAAGTGAAAGAACGGGCGTCAGCCATCGTTCGTGCGGATGCCCCAGTTTGTGGTGCATCGAAATATGCTGGTCCTAAGCAGAATTGGTTTCGTCTTGAACAAGCTGAATACTCATTGAATATCACCAACAGCACGCTCCGAGCTCTCCATAGTTCTGGTTTCTTGAATATTAAGCAGTTACCCAAGTCGGTCAACATCGTTCTAATTGATTCTTTGCTCAATTTGATGGCCAGGGTAGTAGAAACCATTCCTGCTATTAAGAGCTTGAAGGTTAATCCGCTCAAGGGTATTCATTCTCAGCATTTACAAAAGAATCTCGAGAGTGTTCGAGCAAGCGAAATGGTCGTTTATGAAGCCAACTGGAGGCTTGGTTTAAAGGGCTTAAGATTCGCTAAACTCTGCGCACCGTCAAAATTTACAAGTGGGAATAGCCATTTACTTGACATCAGTCAGTTTGCAGCGAGAGCTAAAACATATCCTGATGCACTTCGCCGAGCTTGTAGATCAGGCTTTATTTCATCGGAGAACATTTTAAAGAATGGTCATAAAAGCTACACGTTCAAGATTGATTTCGTTGATGCATTCGTCTCGGAATTTTGCTTCATCTCGGAACTGAATTCAAAGTTAAAAGGCAGGGGTAGAACAATACTTTCTGCAATTCTAAAGTCGCGTGACATCAGACCACTTTCAGGCCCTGAAATTGATGGTGCCCTAGTGCCGATATACAGGCGGTCTGATGTTGAACATCTGAACTTAAATGCTCTTCTTAAAAACCCTATATTTGAAAGTAATGCGGGTAGGAAACACGAGGGGGTTGAATTGTTTGATCGGTCTCGCTGGGCATCAACCAAGCAAGCAAAAGAAATGTTGTCTGTGAACGACCAAGAAATCAAAGCACTGGTGGATCTTGAATATTTGGTTGAGTCAACTCCGCCAGGTCGTAAAAAGGACAACTTCAAATATTTTTCACATCAGAGTGTTGTGTTCACAGCCAACTTTTTAAGTGAGGCAGTTGCCGTCAAGGATTTGATGGCAGAGCTTGGGATCTCGAAGCGTGAGTTTTATCTTCGCTTTGTATCGTCGGGTATTTTGAAGGTTGTTACCATTGCTAAGCGAGTTTTGATCGGTGGCGAAGATGTTCGTTTCGTTCGATCAGATTGTGCGAAATTTGTCAGTCTTAGAAATGCGGATTCTTTAACAAACTCCACATCGCGACATTTTTTAAACTTGGTTAATACCGACCGAATAAGACCCGTTTCGATTGAACAGACTCTAAGCGCGACCCACATAAATCTTGTTGAGAGGTCCATGGTCAATTTGCTTGCTGTCGAAATGCCAGAGAAGCGAATTTTTTAGTTCAGCAATGTATGTCCATCGAAAATAGATTTTTCTATTAACGACGGTTTTTAATGTCGTGAAGACTTAGCGAATTCGTTGTGGGAGATCGATGTAATGGGAAGAGAGATACGTGGGGGGTTGGTTTCGGTCTCTGAGGTTAAGGAGATGGTCTTAGAATCTGGTACTTTGGTCTCCGTTAGAGAGATTGCAGGACTAAGCGAAACCTCGATTCAATCCGCTAGGTCAATGACTGCTCGCTGGAAGAAGAGCGAAAAAATTTTTGCTCTGAAGGTAGGCAGGAAAAATTATTTTCCCCTATATGCCTTGGATCCTCAAAGTAATTTCAAGCCTTTGCCGTCGATTCATCAAATTATTAAAATTCTGAGCGTCAAGATGGGGCCTTGGCAAATGGCATTCTGGTTCATATGTGCATCGCGATTTTTGCAGGGTAAAACGCCCAGCGTGCTTGTATCTTCCGATCCAGATCTTGTGATTGCTTCCGCTAAATTTGAAATTGACGGTTGGTTACATGGCTAGGGAGAAATTAGGTATGAAACACGCTGAATCACCGCTTGCAATCGATTCTGCATTACTGGCTCAAGTACAAACTGCGGCAAAGGCCGCCAATAGAAACGTTTCTGAACAGTTAGTCCTGTGGGCAAGTCTAGGTCAAATACTTGAGTCAATGCTCACCAGTTCAGAGATTTCAGCGCTAATGGCTGGCGCAATTGAGATAAAGGTAGAGGTGTGCAATCGAAGCATGATCGATGCTAGAGGCAATGTGGATATTGTCGAGCTTGCAATGTCTCATCAAAGCGAAGCCGGGTTTAATAAAGTTGCTTCTCAAATCAAAAAAGAAGTAAAAGGTCCTTTGTATGAGACTGTGGATGATCGATCTGATTTGTTAAGACAGATCTCGCCAGATGGCACGGTGGAGATTGGTATTCTCAAAAATAATAAGTTTAAAAAAATAAGGTCCGTCTAGATCCCTTTCGCATAATCACTTCCATCCGAGAGGTCTCCTTGCGTGATGTAGGCGTTTCGGCCTTTCAATTATGATTTTTTCAGATCAGCCAACACCCGAGCACAATCAATCTCTCCCACAACTCCGTCTCTGCCCAGATAAGCGAGCCTCTCAATGATTCTTTTTAGGTCTCTCAGTGAGCGCGGGTCGGCGCTCAGAAGGTCAAAAGCTGCCGATGAGTATTTTAAATCCGCTTTTGTCAGCATAGACCTGACAATCGCTTGAAACTGAGAATGGGTGGGGCGCTTCACTTCAATAACAATGAAGCGGTCTAGCAGTTGATTACTTAGGCCGGAACGATCGTTTGCTACGGCAACCTTTATCCAGTTTTGGGTGCCAAACTCGTGTCGCAAATTATTGCATTTGAATCGATTTCTCGAATCAAAAAAATCTAACAACACAGGTCCCCATGGGTGATTACGGTGCAAGTCGGAAAGGTTGGCATTGATCTCGTCAAGGAACACATACATAAAGTCCGTGTTCTCAGTGGCCAGCTTGTAAAGTAGCTCGGACACTTCGGCATCTCTCCACCCACGGTTTGAACCACAAAAAGAGAATGGGCTGTCTTCGCTGGCGATACTCACCCGATAAAAGGGAAATTTTAGTGCACTAGCCACAGCCTGTTGAATATGGGTTTTCCCAACCCCGGATGGACCGAGTAGTAGCACGGGAGAAAAGTTTCCTGATTCAACTTGATACCCGATCTCATCGATGAATTGAGAAAAGTGAGGAAATTCCTCTCGAATAGATCCCAAGTCAGCTTGGTGGGGGGCAAAGCGTCTCGCGGACTTCGTTCGGAGCTTCATCTCATTTAGTGTTGATCGATTCTGATTGGTTTCTACAATCTGCGAAATCTCTACAAGATCAGATTGGTTTACGACGTTGGTGGTGTCCTCTGCGGCCTTGCCTTCCTTTCCCAGCACCTTTTCCCTCAGAATGCTACCCATTACGGATCTAATTCGAATAATTTCAGTGCGACAATCTTTTAGAAGCGCCTTGATATGACCTTTGTCCCGTTTGTCTTGGCAATCCTCCAGCGCCCGAAGCAAATCAGTTAATCTGCTGGCCCCACCCTCTGCGATAACCTCTGCTATGGCTTTTAACGCGATGCCTGAATCTCCAGCCTTACCAAAGCAAATTCTTAGAGATCGTGTGGCTAGTAAGTGAACAATAAACGCTGAGTCGGCATCATCCAGGCTCATACTCCGCAGCTCTCGAATAATTCCTTCGATAGAATCGCTGCCTGATTTCTTTTGCAGATCGACAGGTAAAAACAGCCCTGAGTCTTTTCTTTCAAATTGGTCCACATATCACCTGTCAGATAAGTTCCATGCGAAGGATCCTGCAATCAGCAATCAGCAATCAGCAATCAGCAATCAGCAATCAGCAATCAGCAATCAGCAATCAGCAATCAGCAATCAGCAATCAGCAATCAGCAATAACAATCACCGATATCAACGAGTTTTTCTCAAAAATTCTGTCGGAGAAGTTCCTGCTTATAATGTTCATCACAACGAGTTCTCATCGACCAACCAGTGGAATCTTTACGAAGCATCCCTGGTTGTCCACAAAGCTCACAAGTTTTGGCGGCCGCATCGAGGATGGATAAAAGTTCAAGGCGCTGGCTTCGGCTGATAGGCGCATGAAAGTAGACCCGAAGGGTGCCAAATTTTTCCTTGATTGCTAGGATTTTCAATGTTTGCAACCACTCATCTTTGTGTGGAGCGGCTAGGTACATTTCATGCAAACGTACCAAGAACTTCTCCACGATGGGGTACCAGCCCTCGTAAATATTGAGAGGCAAAGATTGCTCACGAGTAAAAATTGGGAATTGGTGTCCAATAACCTCCTGAAATTTCAACGGATCAGTCATTTGGACCTTCCTCTAGTCATTTTTTACCTTATAGGTCGAAATTTCCCACATCTCAAGTTTAGCCGCGCAATGCTCCAAAATATCATTTTCCTCAGGTTTTGCTAATGTTGCTAGAAACTGCAAACCTCATGCACGCTTATGTCGTTTCAGTTTAAATTTTAGTTGGTGTTACTCAACCGATGTCGCCTCAGAGGTCGTTCGAGTCCAACCAATAGAAGTTTTAAAAAGAGCCTAAGATAAATTGTAGTTATTAAATCCTACTACTATAGGAAAAATCACAATGTACTTGGCCAAACTGGTCATTAAAAACTTTCGTAAACTCAAGTATGTTGAACTGTCCTTTCAGGATGGTCTGAATGTGCTGATCGGTAGCAATAATGTCGGCAAGACTGCTGTGGTTGACGCTTTGCGAGCTTTGCTAGCCGGGCACGATGATCCATATCCTCGACTCAGTGAAGAGGACGTTCATCGGCCCAAGGGTGGGACGCCTTCCGGCGACATTATTTTCGAGTATGTGTTTACTGGTCTTGATGCTGAAGATGAAGCGGATTTTCTTGCCGCCCTTGTGCCTGATGCAGCGGACAAGCTTGAGGCGCATATAAAAATACGTTATTCAGACCCTGATAAGGGTGGCCGGCTGCGCGTCAAGCGATGGTGCGGCGAACACGAGGAAGTTGGGCTGACCTCGGATATGATGGAGAACCTTAGGGGTGTATACCTACCGCCATTGCGCGATGCCTCCCAAGGCCTTAAGCCAGGCAGATCAAGTCGGCTTGCGCGACTCCTTCAATTGTTAGCCGAAGATGATGGCATCGAAGGCATTGATAAGGCACTTCAAGAACTAGACAAGGAGCTGAAGACTCACCGGCCAATCGTTAATACCCAGAAGGCCATTGATACCCGTCACAAGACAATGCTGGGTGAACAGCTTGCACAGCTGCTCGAGGTAGGGTTGAGCGCAAGTGACTTCAAGAGTCTGAGGTCTCGCTTATCGTTGGCAGTTGATGCATTTGAGATCGAGCAGAACGGGTTGGGCTTCAACAACCTAATTTACATGGCTGTTGTACTCAGCGAGCTAACCAAGAACCCTGAGTCATGTTATCGGGGCCTGATCGTCGAAGAACCCGAGGCCCACCTGCATCCTCAGCTTCAGGCTGTACTACTGCAGTATCTTCAGTCGATCCAAGCTGTTGATGGTGAGAAGCCGGTCCAGCTCTTTGTAAGCAGTCATTCCCCGAATTTCGCGAGTATCGCTAACCTCGATAGTCTGGTGTGCCTTGTCGATACCGGCAGCGAAGTCGAGTCATTCCTTCCTCGCAGTATTTATTTCGATAAAGGCAAGCGTGAGAAGCTTGAACGCTACCTTGATGTCACACGCGCCGAAATCTTCTTTGCCCGTCGAGTCATTTTTGTTGAGGGAGCAGCTGAACTCATGTTGGTCGATGCGCTCGCCAAGCGCATGGATTGCAATCTCCGTCAGCAAGGCGTCAGCCTTATCAGCGTTGAGGGACTGAACTTCGATTCGTTCTTGCCGCTGTTCGGGGATAAAGCGCTGAAGATACCAGTTGCTGTCTTGACAGATGCTGACCCTGTGGCGCCGAAGGCAGAGCAGGCGAGTGCAGCAGTGGGCTTATCAGCAGGGGTGATCACTACGGCAGACGAACTGGCCGCGTCCGCTGGCATGGCGGTGGATTCCGATGTAGAAGATGACGAGGATCGCGAGGATGCAGAGGCGGTTTACCCCGCGCCTGGCGACACCATCATCGTCTCTGCCAATACGACTAAAATGAAGGCCTGCGAGGATGCCTACGTAAAGGTGTTTCATGGTCTCAAGACCTTCGAGTACGATCTCGCGCTAGAGAAAGACAATCGCGCTGCCATGATCAAGGCGTTGAAGGAGCTACGACCGAGGATTGCCAAGTCTCTTGAAGCCACTGTCGCAGGTAAGATCGGTGACGCGGAACAGGCCAAGGCGCTGTTCTGCGGCATGTTCGAACGCAAGCAGAACAACGTCCAGAAAGGCAGCTTCGCTCAATCTCTGGCGGAAATCATTTCGGATAAGACCGTGCCTTTTACCGTGCCAGCATACATACAGGCTGCAATTAACCACGTCTGCAGTATGGATGCACGGACCCCATGAGCGGTCTCACAACAGAACAGCAAAACGTTGTTGATGCCCCCCTGGTGCCGTTATGCGTCATCGCCTGTGCTGGTAGCGGCAAGACTAAGACTGCCGTTCATCGCGTAGTGCAGATGCGCCAAAATCTGGGAGAGTCGCGAGGTCGCGTAGCACTGCTGTCGTTCTCTAATGTTGCCGTGGACACGTTCCGGAGCGCTTATGACGACCTTGCGAGTAGTCTGCTGTCCGGTGCGAGCCGATCGCGGGTTGATATCGAAACTCTTGACGGCTTCATCATTAATAATATTGTTCGGCCTCATGGACACCGGACCATGAAGTCTTCGCGGGCAGCCTTTCTTGTGACTGGCGACGAAATCTTCCTTGAAGGCTTCAAGTTCCAAACATCGTCTTTTCCTAAGCCGATTAACGCGCTAAAACTTGCGTTTGTGAATGGCAAAGAGACCTTCTTCCATGTGTTCAACGATCAGATCGAACTAGTGGATGAATCCTCCACCCGCAAACTGATCGTAAGACTGGGCCGCACTGGTGCCTACACGCACGACCTCGGACGCTATTGGGCGTACAAGACACTGAAGGAGCAACCCAAATTACTCGCAGCGCTTGCGCGTCGCTACCCGTACGTCGTAATTGACGAGGCTCAAGATATCGGATCTGTACATCAAGCGATCTTAGAATTGCTGATTGAAGCGGGCTCATGCGTGACGCTAATAGGAGACCCCAATCAAGCTATCTATCAGTTTGCGGGGGCAGATGGAAAGTTTTTGGCTGATTATCATCAGCGTTCTGGCGTCCAACAGCATCATCTGAACAAAAACTTCCGGTCTGCGCCGAGCATAGTTTCTGTGGCGAGCGATCTGTGTGGCAGATTTGATCGGGCCGAACGGGCCGAGCCAGATAAGCTTCACGGGGCATTCTTTGTTGGTTACACGCAGAAACAGTATCCACAGCTAATCGCCGCTTTTCAAGGTGCGATGTTTTCAGCTGGCGCAGAAGCTAGTCGCTCCGCCGTCTTGTGCCGTGCAAAAAAGCTGGCTGGAACACTGCGTGGTGACGGTGCCCCTGCTGGTCAAGGCTTAGTTAAGTTATTCGCTGCTGCGGCAATACTACGTGATCGGCGCCAAGACTTCCTAAAATCGTTTGAGCGTGTGGTTGTGGCGGTGGTTGCTCTACTGGATAGTGCCCCCCATGGGCTGGTAAACCAAATTATGCAACCATCTGGCAATCAGACTGGTCGGGAACTGCGCAAGGCTATTTGGACCTTCACCCGTGACTCGGCGTCTGGCTTGCCAGATTCCTCGTTGGTGGCAAACTCGGATTGGCACGATCAACTGTTAGCGCACGTCAAAATATTACTTGTGGACCTTGAAAAGTTATCTGACCTAAAGCCGGTCGCTAACCTCGGCAATAAATTATCCAAGAAGGCCCTTCCGAAGGTTCCACTTGCAACCTCGGATGATTTGGCCGATGGCGATGCCACGACTTTGCGGATTGACACTGTGCACAAGGCCAAGGGTGAAAGCCTCGATGCTGTCTTGTATATAGCCACTAAGGATCACACGCAAGCTCTGCTGGATGGTGTATCGAGTGAAGTTGGCCGCATCGGCTACGTCGCTATAACGAGGGCACGAAACCTATTATGGGTAGCTGTGCCGCAAAATGCTATCAATGAACTACGTCCCAAACTGTTAGCCAAGGGATTTAATGAGGTAGGCACCGCTCCAGCGGTACCCCTTGTTTCCAGCAAAAGTTCCGAAAGTGTAGACGAAGCCAGTTCCTCATAAGAGAGTTGTCCGTTATCCTTTTCAAGGATATGGATGGAGCGCATGTTTTAAGTTTTGGTGGCGTAGTGAGTGCTAAATTTAATGTAACGATTCACCGGAAAGGCAGGTCAGTTGAGTCAGAAATTTCCCTTACTTCAGATCGAACAAACACAAAATTGGCTAAATCAATTTCAGATGGGCGATCGCAATCTTGCTGAGACTTTACTTTCAGCCTTCTCGCTTATATCGCGCGATGAATTCCATGACCATTTGCGAAGATTAATCCGAGAGCGCGCAGCCCTTGTTGATGGCGTTGTTGCTCTATATGCAGAGCGCGAACTGCGGCACCGATGGGGTACTCCACATCGCCTTTTCAAAGAGTCAAAGAAGAGGCCTCTCCGTGCAGAAGGAAAAGTTGGACCCGCTGCGATTAAGGCTACTAAAGCGTACGATCCCTCAGTCGGTAGCGAGGGAATCGTAGCGCAGTTGATTACTGAGCTATGTAAGGAGTCGCCACGTAAGTTCGTTAGTCATCCTGGGCCCGAACAGATCCGCCGAAAAAAAGTACGTGCTTTTTGGATCGTCACTGATCTCATCGGTACAGGCGATCGGGCCCACCGCTATTTGGAAGCAGCTTGGCGTGTTCGATCTGTGCGGAGCTGGTGGTCTGGTCAATTTCTTAAGTTCGCAGTCGTAGCATATGCAAGTACGAATCGTGGAGAAAAATTTGTCCGAGGTCACCCTTGTGACCCAGAAGTGTTTCATGTCATGCCTTGTCCAACTATCGATACCGCCTTTTCAGAAATAGAAGCCACTGCAATAAAAAGGTTATGTGAAATATATGATCCAACGGTACCCCCCCAGAGAGTTGACCCTTGGGTATTTGGCAGTCCAAGCTTAGGGTACGGCAATACTGGCGCACTTATTGTGTTTGCTCATGGCGCCCCTAACAATATTCCTTTGATGTTCCACAAGACATCTAAGAGCAGAGTATCTCCTTGGATCCCGCTGTTTCCTTCCAGAGTTACAGCGGCTGTCGATTGCCGATCATTCGGGGTTGGCATGAGTCAAGAAAAGATCCAAAAACTGCTGTCCAACATCGGGCAACTAAGGTTGGCCAAATCAAAAGCGGTTGTTGAGGCCTCAATTCCAACTGCAGAGGTATTCATGATTCTTGGAGCCTTGTCACGTCCTTTACGTCTCAGCGATAACGCACTTTCACTTTATTGCGGCATGCCAACATACAAAGTGGCGAATCTTTGCCGGTTGATGGCCGGCTACGGTTGGATTGATTCCCGGCGTAGGTTGACTGACGCCGGCCAATCGCAATTGGCTCACGCGCGTAAAAATGTGGCGCAGCAGATACATAAACTGCTTCCTCCCCTTTGCCAAAGATCTCAGAAGCCGTACTATCCAAAATCGTTGAGGCTTTCAGTCTAAATAGTCTAGATTAGGTGAGCGTTGGGAGACGTAACCACCATTGGCGTACCTCGGTGCACCAGACTGGGCGCAGACTACTGCTGCTCTATGTTTTAGCTCCTGCTTATGGGTAATTATGCCCGCCACAGGTGACGTGGCGAGGTCTTCTACCTGCGGCGGGCATCATCACCCTACGGGTGTCAAAGTAGATGAATGATTGGAAGCCTCAACCCTACATCCGTGCTGCCCGAGATTTAGGTATCTCTCAAGATGTACTAAAAGCATCTGTTGCTGCAAGCAAGGCCGTTGTAGCAATTAATCCTTCCCTTCCACCTATCTTGACGCTCAGACATCTTTCTTACTTGTCAGGTGTCTCGTATCACTATTTGCGTCGAGCTGTAAGTCGAAAAGAACCGAATCCGTACAAGATATTTCGTATTCGTAAGCGCCCCAGTTCGGATGGTCACTCTCAGTTCAGAGTCATATGTGTTCCCGACATCAGACTTTCTGAGGTGCAGCAGTGGATTGCAAAAAGGGTATTGGCTCTTGGCAGGCCGCATTCGGCAAGTACTGCTTTTGCTCCTGGTTCTTGCTTAGTTGATGCGGCACAGCCGCACTGTGGTAGCCGCTGGATTGTCAAGGTAGATGTTCGCCGTTTTTTTGAATCAGTAAGTGAGATCTCGGTTTACCGGGCCTTTCGGCGCCTAGGCTATCAGCCATTGGTGTCGTTGGAGCTTGCTCGACTTTGTACGCGGGTCGGACCCTTTTCAAAACTCCGGAGACAGCGTCGTTGGCTACGCTTGGCGCCAACGAATGTAGCAAAAATTAGGAGTTATGCCGTTCTCAGGTTAGGGCATCTGCCTCAAGGGGCACCCACTAGTCCCATGCTTGCGAACCTCACCATGTGCGAGGCTGATGCTGATCTTACCAATCTAGCAGACGCCTTCGGCATGACTTACACGCGCTACGCCGATGATCTTACCTTTTCAACCAATAGAAATTCATTTGATAGAAATGCCGCAAAGGACCTCATAAAACAAATTTATCGAATTCTCGGACGTTTTGGCCTAGAGCCTAACCTTGCTAAAACGCATATCGTGTCACCCAGGGCTAGGAAAATAGTACTGGGTTTACTTGTGGATCAAAGCACACCTCGTCTTACGAGAGAGTTCAAGAATAAGATGCGACAGCACCTCTATTACCTGGAGCGCGAAGATATTGGTCCTATAAGGCACGCACAGAAAAGGGGGTTCTCTGCTGTTGCAGGATTGCGGAATCACTTAATGGGGTTAGCTGCATATGCTTGCCAAGTGGAGCCAGCTTATGGGGATGGGCTGAAACGGAGGCTGAAGGCTTTGCCTTGGCCCGTTATCTATTAATGGACGACCGCTATGTGGGAACGCGTTATAGCCTCTTCTGAGCGGTCTGTACTTGAGTTCACTCTTAGCTGTAAATTTAGTTCATTTTTTAACTGTTAGAAAACCCTGCAGTTCACTTTTAAGCTGTAATTCAGTTCACTCTTTAACTGTGAGGGTAGCTGGAGAGCACGTATTTACGTAAGTTCGGTTCACCTTTTAACTGTGAGTGTCGTTAATTTTTCAGTTGCAAGCCGTGATGTAAAAGAAAGCAGCCTTCGGGCTGCTTTTTTATTGAGCCTTTCAAGTATCACCCTGAGTGGGTGGCAGCAAGTAAGCCCCCAGCAAACCCGTCTTGATTAGTTCGCTGGTTTCCAGTTGTGCGGCAGCAATTCATTGATCCTGCTGTACGGCTGCGTGGGCAGGCGGTCCATCACATCCTTTAGATATTC
>Ga0066836_10000688_pt1 | contig 16834 bp, 18 predicted proteins | sample ETNtaG_18_FD_71568 | JGI IMG/M metagenome (GOLD analysis project Ga0066836, IMG submission 71568) | Marine microbial and viral communities from oxygen minimum zone, Eastern Pacific Ocean - ETNP201302SV91 | ecosystem: Environmental > Aquatic > Marine > Oceanic | place: Pacific Ocean: Eastern... | reverse complement strand
CCGATGATACTGGTGAGCTCTTACCTCACCCTTTCACCTTTGCCGCCAACGAAAAAGTCTCCCTTTCCTATCGGGTAGGCCGTATACTTTCTGCTGCACTTTCCTTGAGGTCACCCTCACTCCGCGTTACGGAGTATCCCGCTCTATGGAGCCCGGACTTTCCTCTCTCTCAGCCCAAAAGCCAAAACAGCGATCACCCGGTTTACTTCGGTACCGCACCCTCTCTATCTTTTTCCCAATAAAGAATACGTAGACACTGCTCGCAAAAATTTATTGTTTCTCCGCACTTAACATCTATCACTTGTTGAGGAAGTATTTGTTGAAGGCACCCCTGACATATGTTTTCACTAATAGACACAACTGCAACACCTTCTCGAGCATTAAAAACCTTAGTATAATGAGCTAGTAATTTTTCCTCAAGGCTACTTGCCACCTGAGATCTTTTTGGGCGAATAACTTCTAATTCTTTTTCAGTGCGCTCCGCTTCAGCCTCTTTTTTCCGTCTATAAATATTAAACTTTTCTTCCTCCTCCTTGCAATTAGCTTTAAGTGGTGGGATTTCCTCTTCTTTTTTCTCAAGTATCTCCATTAGCTCGAGTTCCTGATCCTCAAGAACTAAAATTTTTTGCTTTACAGTTTCTACTTCAGCAAGGATTGCACTATATTCTTTGTTAGTCTTTACGGCTGGTAACTTAGTTTTAGTTTTGGCTATATGATCGTTCTCAGCTGCTACATCCATTTCTAAATCTTTTCGTTTTTTTTGCAATACTAAAAGGTTATCTTCTGCCTCCTTCAAATGGACCTGTTTTTCCTCAATTCCTGTTCGACCTGATTCGACCTGCTGTGGAATTGCCGCTTTTCCTCGCTCTAATTCAGCGATTTCGTTGTCTATTTTTTGAAGCTCAATTAAAGTAAGCAGTTGGGGATTCATTAAAGTAATTATTTTTGGGCCATTAGAAAAAACAACCAGATAGAATGTTCGCTGTACAAATGGTCGTCGAAAAATTTATCATGGTGTATAAGGGAATGCAAATTTTAAAGAGGGGCGGGCTTTAGAATCTGAAAACTATTTCAAACACGTTTTTTAACACTTCGATTTTCCCAGTACACGAGAAAAACGCTAGCAATAAAAATTGAGGAGTAGGTTCCAACGAGGACGCCTATCATCAGAGCAAATGAAAAGTCATGAATAATCTCTCCTCCGCGGAAAAAAAGCGCGGCGACCACTAACAATGTCGTGCCGGAGGTAAGAATTGTTCTGCTAAGAGTCTGATTTATACTAACATTGATAATATCCTTAAATAAGGTCTTACCTTTGCGGCGCATATTCTCTCTAATGCGGTCAAACACAACAATAGTGTCATTTAGCGAATAACCAATAATCGTAAGAAAAGCTGCCACAATAACTAATGTAAATTCTTTATCGGCCAATGAGAAGGCTCCCATTGTAATTAGCACATCATGAATAAGGGCAATGATTGCGGCAATCGCATACTGAAATTCAAACCTCCAAGATATATAGATAACTATCCCTATGATCGCGTAAACAATTGATAGAATTGCTTTTTCTCGCAAATCCTTTCCAACCTTGGGACCAACCATCTCAACACGCTCGACCACAATACTTTCTGCGTTATACTTTTCAATCAAGCTATTTTTGACTTTTGTACCAATCTCTTCAAGCTTCTCCTCTGATTTTTCAACACGAACTAATATATGGTTTTTGGAACCAAATTCTTGAATTGTACTATCCCCCAGACCAATCGTTCTTAGACCGTCCCGAACATCTTCAATAACTGGTGGGTTTTCGAATTTAAGCTGAACCAAAGTGCCACCAGCAAAGTCAATTCCGTACCTTAATCCGCCATGAAAAATTATCGAAATGATTCCTATCAAAATAATGCCACAGGACAACCTAGTAGCCATATTCCTTTTCGCCATGAAATCAAATTCTGTAACACGCTTAAAAATTTGCATTATAGTTTTGTTATATACTTAGATTAGCTACTTTTTTCCTACTCATGAAACTATCGAATATTGTTCGACTAACAAATACTGCTGTAAACATACTAGCTGCAATACCAATACAAAGAGTAATTGCAAATCCCTTAATTGGTCCGGTACCAAACTGAAATAAAACAACTGCTGCAATGAAAGTTGTTATATTGGCGTCCACAATAGTACTCAAAGCCTTTGCATATCCGGCCTCGATTGCAGCTCGTACAGTTTTGCCTAAACGCACTTCCTCTCGAATACGCTCAAATATCAAAACATTGGCATCAATAGCCATTCCCACCGTGAGCAACATACCAGCAATACCCGGAAGTGTTAGCGCCGCACCAAAATAAGCTAATGCGCCAAGTAACAGAACAAGGTTTAGCATTAAGGCTGTAACTGCTACCACACCGGAAAGTTTGTAATAAATAGCTATGAATACAATAACCAAGAGAGCACCTAGTAAAATGGAGTTCACTCCCTGTTCAATAGAGTCTTTACCGAGGGACGGACCTACGGTTCTATTTTCAAGAATAACCACAGGTGCAGGCAAAGCACCTGCTCTTAGTATAATTGCCAAGTCACGTGCTTCCTCAGTGGTGAACTGCCCTGTAATCTGAGCCCTACCACCAGCAATTTCTTCCTGAATCACTGGAGCAGAGTAAACGTTATCATCTAAAACGATTGCAAGACGTTTTTTGACGTTAGCTCGCGTGATCTCCTGAAACATCATAGCACCAATGCTATTAAACGTAATCGCAACATAAGGCTCATTAAAATCGCTATCATAACGCACCTCAGCACCACTCAAGGTTTCTCCTGTAAGCACCGTTCTTTTTTTTACGAGGTATGGGGCCTTAGTTACCTCACCTGTTTCTAAATTCTCTTCACGCTTATATAAAATCTCATCATCTTCAGGTATCTGCCCGTTCAATGCAACTTGGGTACTTACGGATTCGTCAATAAGTTTAAATTCTAGTCGAGCAGTTTTTCCAATCAACTTTATGGCGCGATCCGCATCCTTAATCCCAGGTAACTGTAAAAGAATACGCTCTTCTCCTTGCGCTTGAATAGTCGGTTCTGAAACACCAAACTGATCTACTCTATTACGTATTGTTTCCAACCCCTGGCTCACTGCATTTTGCTCAATTCTAGTTTCTTCTTCTTCAGATAATTTAAAGAGATAGCCACGACCATCACGCACTTCGCCTTCATTTTGAAGGTAGGCTGTATGATTTTTCATAATCTCTTCAACTGGCTTAAGGTCTATCGCATCGACCATCAGAACCGTAACTGTTTTGTTCTTGATATCGGCGCGAACTCTATCAACTTCGTAACCCTCCTCTTCAATTTCACGCTTAATATCATCTGCGATACGTTCCAAAGTCGCCTCGACAGCTTTTTCTGTCTGCACCTCGAGTACCAAATGCATTCCACCTTGGAGGTCTAGTCCTAGCGCAATCTTATCCTTTAGGGGGTAAGCCAAATAAGCTGACCCAAGAATAGCGAACAAAATTAAAGGAATTTTCCATTTAAGGTCTGTGTACATTCTTAGTCTTTACCTGTCTCTCGATTAATTCCAATAGACGTGCGGTTAATTTTAATTCTTACATTATTATCTATTTGTAAAACGACAATATCGTCCTTTAGTTTTTTAACCGTCCCATGAATTCCACTCAGCGTCACTACATTATCTCCTTCTTTTAAATCATCGAGCATCTTCCGGTTTTCCTTCTGTTTTTTTTGTTGCGGTCTGATCAGAATAAAGTAAAAAATCAAAAACATCATGATCATTGGCGGCAAAAGAGAAAGTAGGCTTCCTCCTCCCTGTCCAGCAGCTTCTGGTGGTGGTGCCATGGCAAATGCAAGGTCCAGCATGATTAATCCCCTAATTAGAAAATGATATACAGGTTTTTTAAACCAGCAATCTTCATAAGCACAAGAAACTCAAAAAAACGCCTACCCCGAATTACCTAGAAAAACAATTGGTTACCAGAAGTCTCGACGGGCTAAATCGGATCAGACATGAAGAGTCGCTTCTACCAAATCCATAGAATTTTGTCAATTGATAAACAAAAGGCCGGCATACCCTGGTCAATAAAACTTGGCACTTTTCTTAATATTTTCAACTTCATTTGTTAACTCAGCATATAAAGTCTGAAACTGCTGAGTATTCAGCTCAGGATCCATAAGTTTTTTAAGATCTTCTGGGGTAATCAAAACCTCTGACTGCTCATCCCAAGCTGATGTTGCAATAGCAACATAGTTAGGTGGATTTAAAGGACGGAGAATCAATCGGTCAACCTTATCATTATATTTGATAGCAAGACCAATCATCGAGCGTGCATCTTCAGCGCTAACCATGCTACCAATTGCTATATTGGTGGGGGGATGTCCTCCTTTAGGCTTCCAATACTGGATAGTATGTCGCAGCACTTTAAGTTGCTTAGATTTTAAAATTTTTCGGATTTCTCTATTATTTTTTTTATGCTTATGCGCTAGCCACATCTCTATAGTACACACTGTAGTTTTACTTGTATCACAGCTTGGTTTGTAGGTTTCTGACTCACTATATGTGGGCAACAACATAGTGGAAAAAATTAATACGGAAAATACTGTCAAATAAACTATTTTTTTCATGTTTAGCTACTCACTTTGAAAAATAAAAAAATTAATAAAATTATTATATACCAATCAAATGTTTGGCCAAGATCTGAAAAATATTTTCAATTTAAATATCCTCAGACATTACCCTCTATACTCTTTTAAAGTATTCATTACTGAATTTTGGTCAGTCTGGCTAATCAACGTCTTGCCATAACCTGAGAAAAAATCATTTAATCGTCTTACTCTAATTGCTGCTGGTCCAAAATCGTTAATCAACTTAGAATAAGTAAAAATAACCAGTGGAATAAAAGGAAGCTCTAGGCCCAATTTTTTCTCCAGAGCGTTAATATGTTTACGATTTTCCCATAGAGGGTTCAGGATTGTTTCTTTAATACCTCTTGTTTTTATATTCCATTCTGGTTCATTTTCATGCCCAGAAACTTTTCCAACGTAATGGCAACAAGTTATAACAAAAATACCATAAGGACACACCACCACATAAGGAATGTGTGATATTCCTCTTTCTGTATGGACCATAACATTGCTAAATACTTTATAGTTTTCATCTAGTCGGTCTAGCTCACTTCTGATCAAGATCGTCCCAGAAGTACTTGACTGCTCACTACCACTACGAATAAAAAAAATAATTAAGACAATGAAAACCACAAAAGTGGCAAAAATCTTTATCCAATAAAGGGAAACTATTTCAAGCATGGCGAAAAACTAATTACTTTGCAAATGGATCCGGCGGCTCAAATGAGACCTGACTGATCGACTCTGAATGTTGATTAAGATGCTCTTTGGTTTTTTTTTCTGCAAGTACAACTTTCATACCGGTTAACGCTGGAAATAATTGCGGAGATAATACTGACTGTCGAGGAAAAACATTTTTCAAACCTTCCCTAAACTTATTTAGTCGAGTAAGCGTAACTGGTCGCCTTTGTGGTAAGGATTTTTGTACAGACATTGCCGCTCTGCGGCCAAAAACAGTTATGTCCAACAATGAATTCCCCATGAGACGATTGGTCCCGTGTATCCCTCCCGTAACTTCGCCTGCAGCCCATAAGCCCTCAGCTTCAGTTCGACCATCTTTGTCTATTTTAATGCCTCCATTCTGGTAATGAAGAGTAGGATAAATAAGAATAGGTTGTTTCGCTGGGTCTATATTGTAACGCTTGAACCTGTGAATAATACCCGGGAACTTTTTTCGCAAAAATCCTTCCCCGTTTTGCAAGTCCACAAGCGGGGTATCAAGCCAAACTCCAGCCCTGTGAGTTGGTGTTTGCACCCCCCTTTTTTCAGAAACCTCACGAATAATGGCTGCCGCCAAAACATCACGAACAGTCATTTCGTGAACAAACCGGCTTCCTTCTGCATTTACAACCTGAGCTCCTATCGAACGAATTGACTCAGTTACAAGTTGGCCAGCCAAAGCTTCTGGGTATGCAGTGCCTGAGGGATGGTACTGGTGACTGTCTGAGTTAACTAATTTGCAACCTTGCCTGTAAGCGAGAACCAATCCGTCTCCAACTGCCCCTATGTGATTACTTGTTGGAAAATTCTGAAAGCGTAATTGACCACTTCCACCGGTAGCAATAATTATAGCTCTTGCTGAGACGGAAACTAGATTTCCCTCATTACGATTCCATAACACCGCTCCGGTAACCTGTCCTTCTCCATCATCAAGAAGTTCGATGGCTGCGTGATTATGTAAAGTTTGAGTACTGCTTAGTAAGACGGCATCCTTCAAAACGCGCATAATTTCAAGACCTGTGTAATCTTTGCATGCCAATACACGAGGCAAAGATGTGCCACCACCAGGACGAAGCTGAAAGGTGCCGTCCTCATTACTATCCAATATGCAACCTAACTGTCCCAACCAGCGAATCGTATTCTCACTATTTTCGCATAATACGCGGAGAAGGTCTGGGTCGTTATTTCCATGCCCACCAACATAAGCATCAGAGAAGTGCCTTCGCGGCGAATCATTAGCACCCAATGATGCCTGAATTCCACCTTCTGCCATAACGGTATTAGAGTCACCCAATTGCAGTTTAGTTGCAAGGTGAACGCTAAGACCGGCTCCTTCTAAAGCAAGGGCCGCTGACGCACCTGCGCCACCGCCTCCAAGAATAAGAACATCGGTTTCTATATCTACAGATGGCTTAAAGCCAACTGGGAGTTGACTATCTGATTCTAAAAGATCAGCTAGTTCGTGAGGGATTTCCCCATTATCTGCATTTGGCCCTAAACGAACGTTACGCTGTCTTCCTAAGTAGTCAGGATGATATTGATGTAGAAGTTTTTGCGCATCATCCGCTCCAATTTCTGGTGGCTTGGAACGAAATCTTTCCTCACGAGTAGCCTCTAATTTGTAAAGTGAATCTTTAGCCCAGTCAATCATAATTCAATTTTCCCATTTTTTCTAAACTGACGGGCGTGATTCATTCTATCAACAGGACTTCCCTCTAAAAGATATTTCCACTCCAATTCAGCCTGAAGCAAATTGTGATCCAGTTTTTTCCCCATATCTTTTTCTACAGAGGATCCTATAGAACGGCGAACCCACATACCCATCATGTGAGGTTGGACGCCATCTTCACAAACAAACCTACATAGGCCACAATGGATACACGTAGTGAAATCATCTGCAACTTTATCAAGCTGACCTGACCTCATTCTAAGAACCGAATCCATTACCGGTATGGACATTGGACAAGCTGACGTGCAGCTACCACATTTAGTACACTTATCAAGTTTGGGGTAGGCTTTGCGGAGTTTTTCTTCTGTTGGGTTAGGTTCAGGTGCTACGGTCAAAGCCAAATCCACTGGACAAGGAAAAACTTCCATCCCATCCTCCACTGGGCACATACAGGCAAGGTCTGTCCCTATCATCTTTCCTTCAGGGGATCGCACAGTTATAGTGCAAGCACCGCAGACACCTCCAACACAACCCGTTTTAATCAACTCTGCCTTACCCGCATTCCACAATGAGTGAACAACGGTCTCACCAACCCTAGCTTGAATTAATTCACCTGCCACCTTTATTTTTATTGTCTCCATAGAACAATTATCAATCAACCAGGAATAATTTTCAATCCCGATTGCCTCTTTTACTTGTCCATGCTAGATTGACCTTCGAGTAAAAATATTTTTAAGATTTAATCCATTAGGTTAGTAATCTATGTCAGGACATTCAAAGTGGTCAACAATAAAGCATAAAAAAGGTGCAGCCGACGCAAAGCGTGGAAAAATTTTTACTAAAGTGATTAAGGAAATAACTGTTGCGGCTAGAATAGGCGGTGGAGATGTAGACGGAAACCCTAGACTGAGGCTAGCTGTACAAAAAGCTAAAGAAGTCAATATGCCTCAGGAAAATGTAACCCGCGCTATTAAAAAAGGTACGGGAGAGTTAGAAGGCGTTCAATATGAAGAAATCTCTTATGAAGGATATGGCCCCGGAGGTGTAGCCATTTTTATGGAGGTAATGACTGACAATAAAAATAGGACGGTCGGTGAACTACGAGCCACCTTGGGTAAAAATGGCGGAAATATGGGAGCAAGTGGCTGTGTTGCTTGGATATTTGAGCAAAAAGGATTAATTACCGTCCAAGTATCTGACAAGAATGAAGAAGAACTGCTAGAGCTAATTATCGAAGCAGGTGGAGACAACATGCAAACTGTTGAAGACTACTATGAAATAACTAGCTCAATAGAAAATTTTGAGCCTGTACGAAAGGCTATAGAAGATGCCGGTATTAAAACTCAATCATCCGAGTTGACTCGAATCCCACAAAATACAGTTAAAGTTGAAGAAAAACACTGCAAGTCATTACTTCGTTTGATGGACGCACTGGAAGACCATGACGATATACAAAAGGTCTACTCAAATTTTGACATCGCAGATGAGGTGATGGCCGCAATGGAGCAAAGCTCCTAATTACATATTAAAAAAATATTTTGTCGGTATTTAAAAATCCAAGAAACTTTTGAGTTAAAAATAACTAGCATATCGTGGCATGCAGAAATTTCTTGCTGACAAAAGTACAGTAACTCAAAAAACTATCAAAAAATTTTACTTGATCTCTCCTTATCACCTTTCCTAAAGAGAGTATGGACAAGTTTCTAAAACATCCAACTTTTTTAAAATTATGCGTGTAATGGGCATCGACCCCGGAAGCAAATGTACCGGTTGTGGTGTTATTGAGGAAATTAATAATGAACTCAAAGTGGTATACTGGGGAAGCATCAAAACTAAGGCACACCAACCTTTTCCTCAAAGGCTAAAGTTTATATATGACGAACTAGTCTCTGTTATAGAAAATTTTAAGCCTGACGAAGTAGCAATAGAAGACATGTTCTTTGCGACCAATGTGAAGTCCGCTTTAAAACTTGGACAAACTCGAGGTGTCGCAGTACTGTCCGCGGTTAATAAAGGTAAGCTTGTTGCCGAATACAGTCCGTTAGAAGTTAAACAGTCTGTAGTTGGTTATGGACGAGCTGAAAAAGAACAAGTACGCGATATGGTCACGATTCTTTTGAAGCTTAAGGAAAAACCGGAGCCATTTGACGCGTCGGATGCGCTTGCTGTTGCTATCTGTCACATGCATGCAACCGCAGCAAAGTTGAAATTTAAAACTGAAAAAAAATGATCGCGCACCTTAAAGGCAAACTTACCTATAAATCTCCAATCGAAATTGCCATTGATGTTAACGGTGTCGGGTATCAGGTTTTTGTTCCGCTATCAACATTTTATGCTTTGCCGGAATTGAAGGAGGATGTTTTTCTCGATATTCACACTCATATGCGTGAAGAGTCACTTAAATTATTTGGGTTTTATACGACTGATGAAAAAAGAATCTTTGAAAAGCTAATTGCCATTAACAAGGTAGGACCTAAACTTGCATTAACTATTTTATCAGGCATGTCCCCCGCTGAGTTGTTTACCACAATAGACTCTAACGACATTGGAAAACTAAGCACGATTCCGGGGATTGGACGCAAAACAGCGGAACGTCTCATACTTGAAATGCGTGATAGAATGGATGGTATATCCCTCGATTCTGATATAAAAAAAGATTCTATCCCGCAAAACGGGCTATTTGATGATGCCCTTTCAGCATTAATAAACCTTGGGTATAAGAAAAACCAAGCAGAACAAACATTGAAAAAGGTTTATCCAGAAGGGGAAGTTGGAGACTCGATAGAAGACATAATCAAGAAAAGTTTAAACCTATTATCATAATTTTTTTTCATTAAAAGCACCTATTACCTGGTTTAAAATTATTCCAATGAGTGATGATTCAATTACAAATATCGAGGTCGACAACGATGAGCTTTTATTTGAAGCTACACTGAGGCCGAGCCAGTTCGAAGACTATATTGGACAGGAAAAAACAAAACGCAACTTAGAAATTTTTATTGAAGCTGCTCGTATACGTGGTGACGCATTAGACCATGTCTTGTTTTATGGGCCACCTGGTCTTGGAAAAACTACGCTTGCAAATATAATCGCGTCAGAAATGGGAGCTAATATAAAAAGCACCTCAGGTCCGGTCATAGAAAAATCTGGTGACTTGGCTGCTATATTAACTAACCTAAAAAAAGGAGACATCCTTTTTATAGATGAAATTCATCGTTTATCTAATGTCATTGAGGAAATTCTTTATTCAGCAATGGAGGATTACAATCTAGATATTATGATTGGACAAGGACCAAGCGCCCGATCTATAAAGCTAGAATTACCGCCTTTCACCTTAGTGGGAGCAACAACAAGGGCAGGGTTGCTGACCTCTCCACTAAGAGATAGGTTTGGTGTTGTTCATCGCCTAGACTATTACAGCCCAAAAGAACTCGAAACAATCATTACGCGTTCATCTTCAATCTTAAAAATTGAAATTCACCCTGAGGGTGCAGGAGAAATTGCACGTCGTTCCCGGGGCACGCCCCGCATTTCAAATCGACTGCTCAAACGTGTCCGCGATTATGCACAGGTTAAAGCCAATGGAGTTATCACAAAAGATGTAGCGGAAAAATCTTTGGAGATGATGGAAGTGGACCATTTCGGACTAGACAAAATGGACCACAAGCTAATGTTAACACTTATTGAAAAGTTTAAAGGTGGACCGGTGGGAGTCGAAAGCCTGGCCGCTTCAATCAGCGAAGAAAAAGATACCATAGAAGACGTACTAGAACCCTACCTAATGCAGTCCGGGTTTATTCAACGAACCCCTAGAGGGAGAATTGCCACCGAAATTGCATACCAACACTTCGGCATCACGCTACCAAAAAAAAATCAGCAGGAAAAGTTGTTCTAAGAAAACATCTTTTTGTGAGAGGCAATCAAATTATCTGTCAAAAAATTTAGAGAAATAAACTTACAATTAATTCGCCCAGACTTCCTTAAATTGATCCAAAAATTCTGCGCTCATTTTGGTCGCACCTAGGAGATGTTCTGATTGGTAGGTAGCAGAACCATGAAAGTCTCTACTTCCGGTGATAATCAGACCAAATTTTCGTGAGAGGTCTTTGTAGTATTCTACTTTTCCTATACGCTCATGGTAAGGATAGACGCATTCCATACCTAAAAGCCCGAAGGACTTCAGTTCTTCAATCATTTCGGGAACATCTTCGTAAGTCCTTCCCTTCTTGGGATTATACAAAGAGTAAGACCTCTCACCAGGATGAGCTAACACAGGAATACCCTTACATTCACGAATTAACTTACAGGCACTTTCCATTTCCAAATTTTCTCGCTCCACATTGTACTCGACAAGGTAGCGATCAAATGCATCCCGCGTATTGGGAACAATTCCAAGGCGAACCATTTCTTTAGCCAAATGAGGTCTTGCAAGAACTCCCTCAGCAGCGCGACGTACATTTTCATAATTTATAGTTCCTCGAAATTTTTCAGGAATTACTTTGTTTACACGATTGATCAACTCGCGCATGCGTTTCTCTCTCTTAGAAGCCATTTTCATGACTTCATGTGACAGTTCATCTGAAAGAGACTCTGCTGACTCAAAATATGCAAGCAGATGAAGGTTAAACCCTCTATAACGGACTGTAATTTCAATTCCAGGAAAGGCGAAAATTTGCTCTGCCTTTGCTGCAGACAAAAATTCCTGGATACCTTCAAAGGTATCATGGTCTGTTAAACATAGCGCTGAAACCCCATTACCCTTAGCGATATCAACCAACTTCGTTGGTGAAAACTCTCCATCAGAAAAAGTTGAATGCATATGAATTTCGAATTTCTTCATTTTTTTATTTTAGACCTATTTAATTAATTTGTAAAAGAAAACAAATGGCTAATCATTTCCATAAGTCCAGACATTCAAGCTTAAAGCTTGATTGCCTTGTTAATACTTTTTCTATATTCTTAATTTATGCAGAAATATCTAATCCTAAAAACTTGGATTGCGCCTTTTATTTTTTTAGCATTAATGAGCAACACACTCTCATTTGCCGAAAACTCCTCCCAGGAAATTGTCATTATATATTCGGGGAATACCTTAGGCGAACTTAAACCATGCGGATGTGCTAAGGAAGAAGATCAAGGTGGGTTTGAACGTCGGTTGACTTATCTCAAACAGGTTTTAGCGGTCTCTAACAATGTATTATTAGTAGATACCGGTGATAATTTCAAAGAACCCTCTAGGCAAGGAAAGGTCAAAGCTCGTTATATCATGCAGGCTATGTCCAAATTAAAATATGACGCTGTGATTCCAGGAGACAAAGACTTAGTTTATGGAGAATCTTTTCTTAAAAATAAATTTAAAATTCCTTGGCTCCTTAGTAACGCCAAGCTAAGTAAAATCAACTTATCGAAAATAAAGATTAAAAAAACACATAATGGGTTTACTGTTGCTATGCTAGGGCTTATAGATCCAAACTTATATTATGGTACTAAGCATAATGAAGGGAATATTATAGACCCAAAGGAGTCTGCTCAAAAACTAATTAAAAAACTTAAAGCATCTGAATCTCCAGATTTAATTGTCTTACTAACACATATGAAACGAGAAAAAGCGCTTTCTATGTTGGAATTGGGTGGGGTTGATGTGGTAATTAATGGTCATATCCACAATGATACTGAAATCATAGATATGGCAAAAATAGAAACTAAAGGAAAAATATTTGTCCAACCCGGACCCAGAGGACAAAAAATGGGCGAGCTAAAAATCAGCATTGACAACAAAGGAAAAAAATCATTCAAGCAACGGATGATTCGCTTAGATTCGAATTTTAAAGCCGACCCAGAAATGGTAAAGTGGTATAAAAACTATAATAAAGAAATAGAAGATTTGTTCTTTGAATCCTTAGAGTCACGAAAAAGCCAAAGTGGAAAACAAAAGATCTACGCGTCAGAGCAAACTTGTCTGACCTGCCATCCCAGTAAGCATGAATTGTGGAAAAAGTCACGACATAGCCATGCTTATGAAACTTTAAGCCGTGTCAACAAAGCGTTCGATCCAGAATGCCTAGCATGTCATGTCACAGGATGGGGTCATAGTGAGGGGTTTATTAGTGAAGTAGATACTCCAAACCTAAAGAATGTGCAGTGCGAGGTCTGCCACGGACCAAGATTAGATCATGTAAGTGGTTCGGAACAAACATTTACAATTGATGCTAAAAAAGCTTGTAAAAATTGTCACGTAAAAAATCACAGCCCAAATTTCAACTTTTCAAAATACTGGGAAAAAATAAAACATTAACCCTCAGTATTAATTCATAAGGAGATTAAGCATGAAACCCTTCAAGGACCTCTTAAAAAAACGTTTCCTAAAAGTGCTGACCATTTTACTAACTGGCTGCTTAATTTTCCCTAGTTTCTCTCTCGCAGAAAATAAAATCAAAGGTAAATATGAAGTAATAGGGTCCTTAGAAAAACTTAAAGGAGTTAAACAGGTCGAAATGACGGAGTTTTTCAACTTCTCCTGCGGCCACTGTTATCGTTTTTTAGAAACATCCAAGAAACTACATACTAAGTTTAAGGATAAGCTTTATCACAAAAAGTATCCCATCTACTGGGGACAACAAACCGACTTCCCGGCCAAGGCTTTTTACATTGCCGATGAGCTCGGACTGGAGGGGAAGTTTACTCAAGAACTATTTGATACTAACTTCAAGCTCAATATCAATATTTTTCAACCAAGAGTTATTCAACGGCTTTCCCAACATTACAAAATTGAACAAGAAATCAAAGATGGAATGAAATCTCCAAGTATTGAAGCAAAAGTCAAAAAATCGCTTGATTTAGCAAATAAATATAATGCTAACGAAACCCCGACAATTATTCTCAATAAAGTGTTGAAGATTACTCCAAGCATTTCAGGCGGCACTACCGAAATGATGACTGAGAATCTAGAGCTTATCATTGGAGATATCCTTGGTTATAATTGATCAGATTTATTTGTAAAATAATCACAACCAAATAAATAAAGTAAATGAGACTATCCTGTTTAGTGTCTAAAAAAATATTATCTGCGTCGATAATCGTTTTAACAGGTTTATTTCTTTTATTTCATATCGGAGGAACGAAGTCAGCCTATACATCTTTGACTAACGCCGAAGCCTTTTTCTTTAGTAACGACTTAGAGCTTTTTGAAGAAGTCATTGATCTGGTGGGAGACAAGTACATCTATGCTCCTGACTATAAAAAAATGCTCATTGCTTCCATTGATCAGATGGCTAAAACTCTTGTCGAAAAAAAAACCTCTTTGGGAAGTGAATCAAATAGACAATCTGTTTCTACTTTTATTAAAGATATTCAACATTCACTTGGTTACAATCGAGAAAATGCTATAGAAACTTTCAGGAAAGCATATTATTTCCTATTAGAAAAATCAGAAGGAAAGCTAACCAAAGAAAACCTTGAAGTAGCTGCCGTAACGGGCCTAATGGATTCATTAGATCCATACTCTAAATACATGGATGCCGATAGTTTTGAGAAATCGATGCGCGACACAGAAGGAAAATATGGCGGATTAGGCATGGTCATCACTATGAAAGATGGTCGTCTATATGTAGTAAAAACAATCAAGAACTCTCCAGCCCGGCGCGCAGGAATACAACCCGACGATATTTTCAAAGAAGTTGATGGAATAAGTGTTGAAAAAACTCAGATATCTGAACTCGCCGACAAACTCCGAGGTTACCCAGGAACTCGGGTCACTGTGACCTTATATAGACCATCTAAAAAAAATAATTTCTCACTCGCACTGGAGAGGGAGATAATTTCTATCGAAACCGTCGAGTATAAAACTTTAAAAAATGGCGTCGGTTTGATCAAAATTACCAGCTTTTCCAAGCGAACTAACGAACAACTAAAGGAAGCTCTCACAAAAGCAAAACAGGATCAGGTCAAAGGTTTTATTTTAGACCTGAGAGATAACCCCGGCGGCTTATTGGAACAGTCTGTAAAAATAGCAAGCCATTTTCTTTATCGTAATAGTCTTGTTGTTTATACACAAGGAAGAGAACAAAGCAATCGCCAGGAATATAGAGCAACATATCAAAATAGTTTGCATTCAATACCGACAGTCACCCTCATAAATCAAAATAGCGCAAGCGCAGCGGAGATTGTGGCAGGTGCTTTAAGAGATTCTGGCAAGGCGTTGATTATAGGAGAAAATTCCTATGGCAAAGGTACGGTACAAACCATTTTTCGAACTAGCAATGGTTCGGGCATTCGTTTAACAACATCAAAATACTACACTCCATCGGGAACAGATATAACGTCGCAAGGAATTATTCCAGAAATTTATATAATGAAAGATCATATTCTAAAAAACACTGAAATGTCTGAACAATCCAATATCAAATTCATTCCAAGTGAATCCACATCAAAAATAAAATTGAAAGGAACTAAAATTAACGAGTTTATCTTAAAAAATCACAACGTCGTTCTCGAAAATCCCGATCCCACCTTTGCGTTTGCTAATATGCTCATAGAAAACATGCCAGTCGCTAGCAAGAAGAAGACCCTCGATAAAGCTCGAGACTTAGCAGCTAATATTCTTTACTGATTTTAAATAGGAGGCAATGTAATTTTTAAATGAACATCATCGATATTAATTACGAAAAAAAAACCCTGCGAAGCGATTTCTTCTCATGGCAAATTGTTGCCAACGATAAAAACCAGTTTCTTCTTCTTCAAAGAGAAGAAAATGGTCGATATCACGCGGCTGAAGCTGATGTAAAGAAAAAACATCTCTGGGAAGTTAAGGAAATATCATTTCGTGGCCCGGAAGGAGACACTTATTTCTTTGACGAGGAAACAGGGATAGATAAGGTTTGAACGATCAAAATGAGATCCCAAGTTTTTAAACAGGTCTCTCTTCAACGGCGTTTAAAAAAGCTTTAAAGTTTTTAGATGTCCTAGTGATTTTTTAAGTTCTTCCTTGGTTCCGTTAGAGAGAAAATTACCTCGCAAGTCGAGCTTTTTTAACTTTTGGAATTTGCCAGTACTCCCAAAAGCCAGCGCTCCAGCATCGCGAGTCTCTGTCCAACCCAATTGCATTTCTTCTAAATTGGGAAAACTACCTGATTTGGCTAAAGCCGTAGCTCCAGTATCACCTAAAATATTATGACGGAGTATCAAACTCTTTAGCTTCGGTAATGGAAGCATCTTTGCGAGCAACTCTGCGCCGATAGCAGTAATTTCATTATATCGCAAATCTATCTTTTCAACTTTTTTCAAGTATTGACTGGCAATCAGACGCTCAATACCCTCGTCTCCAATTTTTTTCCCTGAAAGATTTAAAATTTTTCCACTCCGCTTTATACTTTCCTTAAACAACACATCATAATTAACTGGACTTTTATCTAATTGAAAACTAAATGAGTCAACAGGTATAAACGCAAGGAGGAAAGTAGCAAGAGATATAACGGTCTTTTTACTAAAGTAATAATTAGTCATCATCGTCTAAGCTTTCTACAGTTTGCGCTTCAAGGTCATCCCAGCTTTTTATTTGGTCATCGTCATCTTCGTCATCATCTTGATAAATAAAGTCCTCTAAATTATCTAAATGTAAATGACATAAACGGGTTCCGCACTTTGCTTCCTCTAAAGCCTCTATACCCTGTTTCCGAATTCGATTAGACGTAAGGAACAAATACCTTAATTTTGACAAAGTTTTAGATTCTGCTATAGCAATAGCACCTTCATCTTCAACAAGATTTCCATAAAGATTAAGTTTTTTCAGAGTAGACATACCAGGAGACTCTG
>Ga0066836_10000685_pt1 | contig 16854 bp, 19 predicted proteins | sample ETNtaG_18_FD_71568 | JGI IMG/M metagenome (GOLD analysis project Ga0066836, IMG submission 71568) | Marine microbial and viral communities from oxygen minimum zone, Eastern Pacific Ocean - ETNP201302SV91 | ecosystem: Environmental > Aquatic > Marine > Oceanic | place: Pacific Ocean: Eastern... | reverse complement strand
TTGCAAACCTATATTCAAGCGAAAAAGATTATAAATCATCAAATTTTTATTTAAAAATATCTGGGTTTTTGAATAAAAATTTTTTAACAAACAAAGCACTTTTGGCTGAAAATCTTTACTATCAAAAAAAACTTGAATCTTCAAAAAATATTTATAATTCACTTAAGTCAATAGGGCCTGTTTATTCTTGGTATGCTTCAAAAAGCATAGCTTCAATTTTAATTAAGGAAAAAGGGATAAAAAAATCAGTAAAATTTATAGAAAAAGAATTTAACTTATTATCAAAACCAAATTTTGAAAACTATTATGAGCTGGCGAATTTCTACAAAGATAATGAATACTATGAGAAATCTATAAAATATTATTCACTTGCCTTAAAAGAGATTAGCGAAGAACATTTTTTATTCCCAAAAATATTAGATAGAAGAGGAACAAGCTATGAAAGATTAGGAAACTGGGGAAAAGCAGAAAAAGATTTAACCCATTCTTTGAAAATATTACCTGATCAGGCGCATGTACTAAATTATTTAGCATATTCTTGGGTCGACAAAGGAATTAACTTGGATAGAGGTTTAGAGATGTTAAAAAAAGCTAATAAAATTAATAAACACGATGGTTATATAATTGATTCATTGGGTTGGGCTTATTATGCAAAAAAAAATTATATTCAAGCAGAAAAATATTTACAAAAGGCTGTTGAGCTTTTGCCATTAGATCCCATAATTAATGATCATTATGCGGATGTATTATGGATGTTAAATAAAAACATTCAAGCAAGGTATACGTGGAATTATGTTTTGAATTTGGATCGTGCGGAACAAGATTTGAAAGATAAAATAAGTAAAAAATTGATTTTTGGTATTGTAAAAAAATTGTAATTAATTAAGTGAAAAAAATTAAAATTAAATCTTTTTGTAAAATTAATTTATGTTTAAAAGTCATAAAAAAATTAAGTAGCGGATATCATAATATTAGTTCTTTAATTACTTTTTGTAATTTGTATGATGTTATAACAATATCAAAATTTAAAAATTTATCAGACAAAGTAAGCTTTTCTGGAAAATTTAAAGATGGCATTGATGAGAATTCAAATACGGCAATCAAAGTATTAAATTTACTGAGAAAGAATAAATTTATTTCGAAACAATCATTTAAAATAAATATTCAAAAAAATATACCCCACGGCTCTGGTTTAGGAGGAGCTTCTTCAAATGCAGCCGCTCTACTAAATTACTTTAATAAAAAAATAAACTACAAAATAAGTAAAAAAAAACTTATAAAATTAGCTGAACAAATTGGTTTTGATGTTCCAATTAGTTTAGAAAAAAAAAATGCTTTTTTAACTGGAAGAAAAGGAAAAATTATAAGGCTTAATGAAGGATTTAGATTCAATATATTAATAGTTTATCCGAACTTGATTTGCTCAACTAAAAAAATATATAGAAAAAATAGAGAAAAAAGCTCAATTATTGATGATCTTTTTTTTCAGAAAAAAGGCAACCAATTAATCGATTCTCTAATAAAGCGCAATAATGATCTTGAAAAAACTGTAGTAAAAATTTATCCAAAGATTGGAAAAATTATCAATTATATCAAATCTCAAAAGGGATGTTTTTTTTCTAGAATTACAGGCTCTGGCTCAGCCTGCATTGGAATATTTTCTAATATTCGTGATGCAAATTATGCTCAGAAAATGATAAAATTAAAATATCCAAAGTATTGGTGTTCTGTATCAAAAACTATATAAAATAAATCATTTGTGATATATCTCAAACTTAAATTGGGGCGTAGCCAAGCGGTAAGGCAGTGGTTTTTGGTACCACCATCCTAGGTTCGAATCCTAGCGCCCCAGCCAAAAATGCTTAGAAAATTAAAAAATATTATATTAAAAACAGACAGCTTTTTTTACAAAAAATTTGGAACAGATAAAAGCACCAAAGCTCTTGAAAATATAAAAGAGGCTCGAATAATTTTTGCTTCCCTTAACGAAACTGGGGAAGAAGACAAAGTTAGATTTGTAGGTGGATGTGTAAGAAAATCAATTTCAGGAGAAAATATTGATGATATTGATCTAGCGACAATTCTCGAACCAAATGAAGTAAAAATAAGACTTAATAAAAAAAATATTAAAGTTATTGATACAGGAATTTCTCACGGAACTGTTACAGCAATTATAAATAAAAAAAAATTTGAAATTACCACTTTAAGAAAAGATCTTTCGACTGACGGCAGGCATGCAAAAGTAACTTTTACTTCAGATTGGAAAGAGGATGCTTTAAGAAGAGATTTTACGATAAATGCAATATATGCTGATATACAAGGACGTATTTTTGATCCGTTAAATGGAATTTCAGATTTACAAAATGGTGTTGTAAAATTTATTGGTACACCAGATGAAAGAATACAAGAAGATTATCTAAGAATTTTACGTTACTTTAGATTTTTTACTCAGTACAGCAAAACAGATCATAATGAGAAAGTTATTCACTCAATTAAAAAATACATAAATGGATTAAATAAAGTATCAAACGAAAGAATATTTCATGAATTAAATAAAATTATTCTATTAAAAGATTTATTGAGCTTATTTTCTAACAGGATTTCCAATGAAATTATTGTAAATATTTTTCCGCAATTGAAATATTATGAGAGACTAAAAATATTTGAAACTTTAAATCAGAAACTTAAGTCAAAGTATGATAATAATTTAATTTTAGCATTGTTTATATTAGACGAATCTAATGATTATGAATATTTTTGTCATAAATATAAAACATCTAATGTTATCAAAAGTAGATTTAAAAATATTTCAGAAAATTTTGAAAGTCTGAAAAATAAAAAATTTTACACAGAAGCAAATATTAAGAAATTAATATATTTATCAAACAAAAATTATGTAAGAGATTTGATACTTTTTTCAATATGCGAAAATACTAAAACAAAAAATTTTTCTGTTGAAGCATTACTAGACTACACAAACTCTTGCAAGATACCAAAATTTCCTGTCTCAGGAGATTATCTAAAGCAACATGGATATAAGACAGGACAAGAATTAGGAAAAAAACTTAAATCATTAGAAGAAAAATGGATTGAAAATAATTTTGTTGTAGATAAAAAAATGCTTGAAAAATCTTTAGGCAAAGGAAAAGAAAACTAAATATATTTAACTTCTATTATTTCAAAATTTTTTTCTCCAGAAGGGGTTGTTACAGTTATTATATCTTTTTTATTTTTTCCAATCAAAGCTTTGCCGATCGGTGATCTAAAATAAATATAATTTTTTGTGGCATCTGCTTCATCTTTTCCAACTATTTTATAATTTTTTTTTGTATTACTTTTCAGATCCATCAAATAAACTGTAGATCCAAAAATTACATTATCTTTTTTTTCAATTTTTGTTACATCAATAACATTTGCTCTTGCAATCGAATCGTTTATTTCGATAACTCTACTTTCAATTTTTGCTTGCTCTTCTTTAGCTGCGTGGTATTCAGCATTTTCTTTTAAATCACCATGAGCTCTGGCTTCCGCAATTGCTTCAATTACTTTTGGTCGTTTAATATTTTTTAATTCTTCTAGTTCTTTTTTTATTTTTTTAAGACCTTCTGAAGTTATTGGTTCTTTTTCCATAAATTATTCCCAGTCCGCTGATGGTGGCATTGACATTAATATAGCTTTAGGATTGCCACCACTATTTAATCCAAATTTTGTACCTCTATCATATAGCAAGTTAAATTCAACATATCTTCCTCTTTTTATTTGTTGAATTTTTCTCTCTTTCTTTGTCCATTTTAAAAACATTTTTTTTCTTATAATTTTATTAACCAAGTATGCAAAAGTAATTCCCGAATCCTTAATAAATAAAAAATCTTTTTCCCAATTATCCATTTTGTAATCAAAGAAAATACCTCCTATACCGCGCGGTTCATTTCTATGCGGTAAGTAAAAATAATTATCACACCATTTTTTATATTTAGGATAATATTTTTTATTATGAAGATCGCACATTTTTTTTAAAGTTTTATGAAAGTATTTTTTCTCTTTCTTATCAATAAGGCAAGGCGTTGCATCCATGCCACCTCCAAACCAATTCTTTTTAGTACAAATAAATCTAGTATTAAAGTGCATAGCAGGTATTTTAGGATTTTTTGGATGAAGCACTACAGAGACACCAGAAGACCAAAAATTAGAGTTATTTTTTGTTCCTGGAATCTTTTTAGCAAATTCTTTAGGAAATTTACCTATAACATTTGAAAAAGCCACTCCTCCTTTTTCAATTACTTCCCCTTTTATAGTTCTGAATTCACCATGTTTCCATTTGTTTTTTTTAAACTTTATTTTAGAACCATATTCATTTTCTAATTTTTCTATATTATTACAAATAATATTTTGTAATTTAATGAACCAATCTTTAGTTAATCTTTGTTTTTTTTTTATTTTCATAAATTAAGAATTTTGTCTCTGAGCCTCTGCCAAAGTTATAGCAGCTGCCATTCCAATATTTAAAGATCTTGAATTTTTTTTTAAAGGTATTTTTAAACTTTCATAAGAGTCATCATGAACAATTTTTGGTACACCTTCACTTTCTCTGCCGAATAAAATCGTATCTTTTCCTTTAAAATTAAAATTGTTATATTTTTTTTTTGCTTTTGTGGTCATTAATATAATTCTTGAATTTTTCTTATTTTTTAGAAAATTTTCATAAGATTTGTAGATGACTATTTTACTTTTATCCATATAGTCCATTGCAACTCTTTTTAATCTTTTATCATCAAGGTAAAAACCGCAAGGTTCAATTATTTCAAGAGTTGCATCAAAACATGCGCACAAGCGAATTATTGCAGCTGTATTTTGGGGTATGTCTGGTTGATATAGAGCGATGTTAAACATTGTTTTGTTCATATATTAATTTGTGTGTCATTCTGACCCTAGCAAAATTATATAAATTCCAATTAATTCATAATATATAATACATAACAATAATAGCTTCGAATATATGACAAACAAAATTGAACAAAAAAGAAGAAATTTTCTATTTACTGCCACCTATACAATTGGTGCCGTAGGATTGGGAGCGGCAGTATGGCCTTTAATAGATCAAATGAACCCTGATGCTTCGGTTAAAGCTTTATCAACCACAGAAGTTGATGTAGGTAGCATGGAACCTGGAAAAGCAATAACGGTGCTATGGAGAGGAAAACCAGTATTTATAAAACGAAGAACAGAAAAAGAAATTAGCGAAGCTGCTAAAGTTGATTTAAAAGATTTAAAAGATCCAGAAAAAGATTCAGACAGAGCAAAAAATCCAGAATGGTTAGTTATGATTGGAGTTTGCACTCATTTAGGTTGCGTTCCTTTGGGAAATAAAGGTGAGTACAAAGGTTGGTTTTGTCCATGCCACGGATCACATTACGATACTTCAGGAAGAATAAGAAAAGGTCCAGCGCCAACAAATTTAGAAATTCCTAAATATGAATTTGTTGATGCAAATACAATTAAAATAGGCTAGACGATTTATGAGTGAAGAAAAATATGTTCCAAAAACAAAACTAGCAGAGTGGTTTGATAGTCGTTTACCACTTTTATCTCTTTCACATCACTTATCATCATACCCGACTCCAAAAAATTTAAATTATTGGTGGACGTTTGGAGGAATATTAACTTTTTGTTTAATTACCCAAATAGTAACAGGAGTAATTTTAGCAATGCATTATGTTGCTCACACCGAACATGCATTTGCAAGCATTGAACATATTATGAGAGATGTAAATTATGGATGGCTCATGCGGTATGTTCATTCTAATGGAGCTTCTATGTTTTTCTTAGCAGTATATATTCATATTTTTAGAGGTTTATATTTTGGCTCCTATAAAGCGCCAAGAGAAATGATTTGGATCACCGGTCTTGTGATTTATTTACTAATGATGGCTACAGCTTTCATGGGCTATGTTCTTCCATGGGGTCAAATGAGTTTTTGGGGAGCTACAGTAATTACTAATTTATTTAGTGCGATCCCACTTATAGGAGAAAGCGTTACTGGTTGGTTATGGGGAGGATTTTCTGTAGACAATCCAACTTTAAATCGATTTTATAGTCTACACTATTTATTACCATTTTTGATTTTTGGTCTAGTAATATTACATATATGGTCACTGCACATTCCCGGAAACAATAATCCTGTAGGTATAGATGTAAAGAAAGGCAGCAATGAAACTATGCCTTTTCATCCATATATGGTTATGAAAGATCTATTTGCTCTACTTACTTTTTTATTAATTTTTTTTGGTTTTGTTTTTTTCTTGCCAGATTTTTTAGGACATCCAGATAATTATATTCCTGCAGATCCTTTGGTTACGCCAGCACATATAGTGCCTGAATGGTATTTATTACCTTTTTATGCAATCTTGAGAGCCATACCAAGCAAACTAGGAGGAGTAATTTTTATGTTTGCATCAATTTTTGTTTTAGTAGGCTTACCATGGTTAGATAGTTCAAAAGTAAGATCAGCAACTTTCAGACCAATATATAGAAAGTTTTTCTGGGTGCTAGTAGTTGTAGTAATATTACTTGGTTATCTTGGAGCAAAACCACCAGAAGGAATTTATTTAATTTTAGCTAGAATAGCGACTGCCTATTACTTTGTTCATTTTCTAATTCTATTACCTTTGCTTGGTCGTTATGAAAAAACAGACCCGTTGCCAATGAGCATTTCTGATCCAGTTTTAGATAAGCCTGGAGTAGTGGATAAATTCAAAGAGATGGCGGGAAAATATGAAGGAGAAAATGTTGGAACGTTTAAATAATATATTTATCAAAATTTTTTTAATAATATTTATTATAGGATTTAGCAATTCGGTTTTTTCTGAAGAAAAGAAAGTAGAATTTATAAAAAATAACTGGGATTTCGAAGGAGTATTCGGAACTTTTGATAGAGGCTCTTTGCAAAGAGGCTACCAAGTTTATCAAGAAGTTTGTTCAGGATGTCATTCTGTGCAACATTTAAGTTATAGAAATTTATCGGAAAAGGGCGGACCGGAATTCTCAATAGAGGAAAGTAAAGCGATCGCAGCGCAGTTTGAAGTTACAGATGGTCCCAATGAAGACGGAGAGATGTTTACAAGACCAGGAAGATTATCAGATAAATTTGTTAAACCTTTTCCAAATGTAAAAGCCGCAGCCGCAGCTAATGGTGGCGCTTATCCTCCGGATATGTCGGTACTGGTAAAAGCAAGAAAGGGTGGGGCAGCTTATATTTATTCCTTATTAATGGGATATGAAGAAGCTCCAGCTGGATATGAATTAGAAGATGGAGTTTATTATAATCAATATATGCCAGGTGAAAAGATAAAAATGGCAGAGCCAATATCTGACGGAGTGGTAGAATATGCAGATGGGACACAAGCAACAAAAGCGCAAATAGCAAAAGATGTAACCACCTTTCTGGTTTGGGCAGCTGATCCACACCTTGAAACAAGGCACAAAACGGGATTTAAAGTATTCTTTTACTTAATTGTCCTTTTAGCTCTCGTTTATTTAAGTAAGCAAAAAGTTTGGTCAAGATTTGGCTCTAAAGGCGAGGAGGAAAAGGAAGAAGTTTTTGATAAAGCTGAAAGAGCTGTGACCGAATACGAAGGAGAAGATCCTAAAACTTTTAAATAGCTCGAGCTCTTAAAGGTGCGACAAAAAAGTTTTCATTTTAATTTTTTTTTAAATTGTTTTCATATTTTAAACACAATCTAATATTAAATGAACGTTAAATGCGATTCACATTATTTTATACTTTCATGTTTTTATATTGGTCAGTTTTAATTTTTGGTCCATTTATTAATTAATATATGACAAAAATTCTATTTATATCTTCTTGGTCAATAATTATTGCGTTCTTTACGGTAGCTACAATTCTATCATGATGATTTTTCAGAGAAATCGTCAGTATCGATTTGATTTTTTTTATCTCTTGATCTTTACTTTATTAGTGGCGACATCAATTTTGTCATAATTAGAGGGTACAGTCTTAACTTCCTACTCTAAAGTACATTACATCGCCGTCATTTACTAAATAATCTTTTCCTTCAAGCCTTAATTTTCCAAAATTTTTACACTCATTGAAACCTTTGTATTTTATAAAGTCTTCGCTTGTTACTGTTTCAGCTCTGATGAATTTTTTCTTAAAATCGGTATGAATAACCCCTGCAGCATCTGCTGCACTGGAACTTTTTTCAACAGTCCAAGCTCTGCTTTCTTCTGGGCCGGAAGTAAAAAAAGTACTAAGACCTAGAGTGTCATAGCCTGTTTTAATTAGATTATCCAAGCCAGTACTTTTTATTCCAGATTCAAGCATAAAATCTTTTCGGTCTTTTCTTTCAAGACCCATAATTTGATCTTCTATATCAGCGCAAACAACAATTATATTCTCGCCTGAAAATTTTTTTTTGCATGAATCAGAATATTTGTTACCATTTGGTAAGCTTTTTTCATCCACATTACATACGATTATTCTTGGTTTGAGAGATAAAAGAGCTGATTTTTTTATTAAATTTTTATTATACTTTTTCTTTAATTCTTCTGGTTTTTTTCCATCATCTATTAACTTTTTACATTCTTCTAAAAAATTTAATTCATCTTTTTCTAATTTCTTTTTATTACTTTTTTCCAGTCTTTTTTGTAAAGATTCTAGATCGGATAACAGAATTTCAGTTTCTATAATTTCAAGGTCTCTTATAGGATCTACATCTTTATTTACGTTTTGTATTTTTTCAGAGTCAAAACATCTTGTTAAATGAATAATAGTATCTACCTCCCTAACATGAGAAAGAAATTTATTCCCTAAACCTTCTCCTTTGGAAGCACCTTTAACTAAACCAGCAATATCTACAAATGTGATTGCGGCATTAATTTTTTTTTTTGATTTTGAAATTGAGGATATTTTATTTAGCCTATCATCTGGAACACTAACTATTCCAACATTAGGATCAATAGTACAAAATGGAAAATTTTCTGCTTGTGCTTTTTTTGATGTGGTTAAAGCATTAAATAAAGTTGATTTACCAACATTGGGCAAACCAACAATTCCACATTTAAAACTCATTATTGATTTTGATTAATTTTACTTGAAAAAAGGTCTAGATCTTTATTTATTAAAATAGACAAAGATTCAATTATATTTTTAGTAACTTCATCAACGTTGTTTTTTTCATCATTAGAAAAATTATCCAAAACATGATCTGCGCCTGTAGAGTTTCCTTTTGGTCTTCCTATGCCAATCCTTACTCTAGAATAGTTTTTTCCTATATTTTTATCTATGGAATCTATTCCATTGTGCCCGGCGCTACTTCCTCCAAATTTTACTTTGATTTTTCCAAGCTCAATATCCATATCATCATGAAATACAAAAACATCTTTCACATTGATTTTAAAGTAATCAATAAGCTCTTTAACACACACTCCCGAACTGTTCATGAACGTAAGAGGCTTAATAGCGTATACTTTTTGTTCATTAATTTGTCCTGTAGTTAATAAACCTTTAAACTTTGGTTTTTGCTTAGATAACTTAAATTTTTTATTAATCTCATCAATTACAAAAAAACCTACATTGTGTCGATTGGTTGAATTATTAGGGCTAGGATTACCTAGACCAACTAAAAGAAGCATAATTTATAATTTTCCTATTTTACTTTTTTTTTGTTTCTTTGCTTGCTGGTTTTCCTTTATCATCAGAAGCTGTTTTTGCTTTTTCATCAGTAGGTTTGGTCGCCTTATCTTTACCTTCATCAGTTGCTGCCGCGCCTTCAGCAGTTCCTTCAGCAGTTCCTTCAGCTGGAACATCACCTTCAGCCGCACCTTCCTCTGTTTTTTCCGGCTCAACTAAAATGGTTGGAGCTACAACCGTTGCTATTACAAAATCTCTATCCGTTATCGTTGGTGAGACATTATCTGGCAATTTTACCATAGATATTTTAAGACTACTATTAATTTCAGTATCGTTTAAATCTACCACTATTTCATTTGGAATATTTTCAGCGGGGCACTTTAATTCTATTTTTCTTCTAACAACATTTAACACTCCTCCTTTTTTTAAGCCAGGAGATTTTTCTGAATTAATAAATTTAACAGGAATTTCTAAAGTTAATTTAGATCCTTTTTCAATTCTCATAAAATCAATATGTATGGGTTCGTCAGAAACTGGGTCATAGGAAATATCTCTTGGCAATACCTTTTCTGCACTTCCGTCTATTTCTAGGTCAAAAACTTTTGACATAAAAGTTCCAGCATTTAATATATTTTGCAGATGTAATTTTTTTAAACTGATATTTAAGTTATTCTTTTTTCCACCATATAATACAGCTGGAATAAAACCCTCAGATCTTAATTTATTAATCTGACCGGTTGATGCAGTAATTCTTTTTGTAGCTTTTAAAATATTCATAAATTGAAATGGAGTATTTATATTATGTTTGGTAAAAAAACAAGCAAAATTATTTAAAAAGACTAGAAACTGACGTAGAGTTCGCAATTCGCTTCATAGCCTCTGAAATCATTGGAGCAATGGAAATTATTTCTATTTTCTTGTTACCTTTAATTTTTTTTGAATTGTCTATTGTGTCAGTAGTTATTAATTTTTTGATTTTTGATTTTTCTATTTTTTCAACAGCGTGACCACTTAATACAGCATGAGTGATGTAAACGTAAACTTCTTTTGCTCCCTTGTTTTTTAAAGCCTCAGCAGCGTTTACAATTGTCCCGCCAGAGTCTATTATGTCATCTACTATTACGCAGTTTTTATTTTTTACATTTCCAACAATATTCATTACTTCCGACTTGCCTGCATAAGGTCTTCTTTTATCAATGATAGCAATACTTGAATTTATTCTTCTACTGAGCGCCCTTGTTCTTTCAACTCCACCAACATCAGGTGATACACATATTAAGTTATGTAGTTTAATTTTCTTTTTAATATGTCTGGCAAAAATAGGAGTAGCAAATAAATTATCCACCGGGATATCAAAAAATCCTTGGATTTGACCTGCGTGTAGATCTACACTTAGTATTCTATTAGCTCCTGCATTTGTAATTAAATTAGAAACTAATTTTGCAGATATAGCAGTTCTTGGAACTACCTTTCTGTCTTGTCTAGCATAACCAAAGTATGGAATAACAGCAGTTATATTTTTTGCTGAAGATCTTCTTAAAGCATCAATGCAGATTAGAAGTTCCATTAAATTATCATTAGCTGGATTAGATGTTGATTGAACTACAAATATACTATTGCCTCTAATGTTTTCATTAATTTCAACATAAACTTCACCGTCTGCAAATCTTCTAATATTTGAATTAACTAACTTTAGCTTGAGCTGTCTTGCTATCTCTTTACATAATTTTGAATTACTTGTACCAGCAAGAACTTTCATAGGATAAGCTGTTTATACAACTTTAATTAAACTTTTCAATTTAATAAAGCATTTAATTAAGTCATTAATATGACGGAAATGCATCTACCATAATCTTCCTCTTTATTAACACAAGATCTTCTATAGCTATAAAAAGATTCTGTTTCTGAAAAAGTATCTTTTTCTATATTTTCTATGTTTTTAATATTTAAATTTAATATTTCATTATTTATGTAGGCCCTCAGATCAAACAAATAATTTTCATTTTTGGTTTTTTCAAAAAAAATTTCATTTTTTTTATTTTTATCTATAAATTTTTTATATAAGTCACTTTTGATGTTATAATTTTTTTTATTAATGCAAGGCCCCACAACAGCAATTAAATCACTATTATTAGAGTTTAGTTCGTTAAATTTTTTAACCGTGTTCTTTATTATTCCATTAAGAGCCCCTTTCCATCCTGCATGCGAGCAACCTATTATTTTATTTTTTGGATCATAAAAAAAAATTGAAGCACAATCAGCGGTAAGTATGCTTATCCCAATATTTTTAACCTTTGAAACTATAGCATCACCAGTAATTTTATTTTTAACGTCAGAAATAGAACTAAAACAAATAGCTTCACTTGTATGTTTTTGGTTTAAAGTTATTAATGATTCTTTTTTACAACCAATTTTTTTACTCACCACTTCAAGATTTTTTATTACATTTTCTTTTTTATCATTTGATCCTAGGCCGCAGTTCAAACTTTTGTAACGACCTTCAGAAAAACCATTTTTTCTAGAAAAAAAACAATGCTTTATATTTTTAAATTTTTGTAATTTTTTTGAAAAAAACATAATTAAAATCCTAAAGAAAAATTCCCACTCTTCTTCTGAGCAAATATTACTTTGAAAAGGCTTCCCATTTCCATAGGATTTAGCAATCTTTTTAATCTATAAAACATATTTGCCTTTTCTTTAAATGTCATTTTTTTAGATAAAATATTTGCTCTTTCTAAAATACCAATTTTTTTAAGAAATTTACTTTGGTTTATTATTTTTTTTACATTAAGATTATTTTTTTTTAATAAATTGTTGAATAATGTAAAATTTAAATGGGATGTAATGTCAGAATAATGGGGCATTAAAAGAATATTCGTGTATTCGTGTTTTTTAATAGACTGTAAAGTATTTTGATTTTTATTAGTGGCATAACCATAATCAAAAGTTAACAACCCGCCATCAAATTTATCAATTTTTTTTGATATGGAGTTAATAAATTTGATCGCTTCTAGTGGATACTCAATAATATTACCACTAGAAATTAAATTTAGCTTTTGTATACGTTTCATTAAATTATTGTCTGCCCTTTTGTATAAAAATTTTATTTTTTTTTTATCATTAGATAAAGTTACATATTTTTCAAAAAACAATTTTTTCTTTTTGCATATTTGCTTAATAGGCAGAGAATCAAAAAATTCATTACCTAAAAAAATTACTGGGCCGAAATTTATTTCTTCTATTTTTTTAATCCACTTAACTTTTTTATTATTAATTTTTTTTTTTTGAATCGTCTTTAATGTATTACTTATTTCTAATAAATTTATTTCTAACGAATTGTAAAAATATTTAAATTTTTTAAATGTGTTTAGCAAGTCTCTGCACAAAGTCCCATCGCCGGGCCCAAGCTCCACTAGTAAAATTTTGTTTGGTTTACCTAGGTGTTCCCAAAAAGAGATACACCAAACCGCAAGCATTTCACCAAAAAGATTTGAAATTAAGGGAGATGTAATAAAATCTCCTTTTTTACCGAAGGGATTTTTTTTCATGTAGTATCCAAATTTTTCATCGTAAAGAGCAATATTAATAAATTGATCTAACGGAATAGATTTTTTTTCTTTTAATATATTAATTATTTTGCTCATTTTTTTTTATATATAGAATAATAAATATTCCAGAAATTAAAGTTATTGAGCTCAGCAAAGTACCCAAAGAAAAATAATTAAAAAATAGACCAAGATGCAAATCAGGCTCACGAAAAATTTCTGAGAATATTCTAGCAACTGAATAACTAATTAGGAAAAGACATGAAATATAACCAGACTTAAATAATAATTTTTTTTTAATTGCAAAATAATTAAGCAATAATAATAAAATCAAACCTTCTAACAAAGCCTCATAAAGTTGAGATGGATGCCTTGGTACATTTCCGCCATTAGGAAATATTATACTCCATGGTATATAAGAATTTTTTCCATAAAGCTCACCATTTATGAAGTTAGCTATTCTTCCAAAAAAAATACCAATAGGAGCAACACAAGAAACAATATCTGCAAATTTAAAAAAATTAGTTTTTGTTTTTTTAGAATAGATAATAATTGATATCACAACCCCTAACAGACCTCCATGAAAAGACATACCTCCCTGCCATAATTTAAAGATTTCAAGAAAGTTTTGGCTATAATATTCAAAATTATAAAAAATTACATATCCGAACCTACCTCCTAAAATTATTCCTATTACTAAGTAAATTATTAAGTCATCAAATTGTGATTTTTTAATTTGTTCAAAGAAGTAATCGTTTTGACTTGTTAAATGAATTATTTTAAGAGCATACATCCATCCTAGAATAATTCCCAGAATATATGCCACTGAATACCATCTGATTTGGAATAAGCCAAAATCAATTAACACAGGGTCAAAATTATGAACAATCATTTATAAAAAAAAGATTTATTTAGCAAACAAATTAAAATAACTTAAACATATTAAAAAATATATGGAAAAATATAATAAGTTATTAAGAAATATAACAGAATTGATTGAAAAAGGTTTGTTTACCTCAAAGGATTTAAAAAAAGAAGTTGAGGATTCGTTAAAATTAAAAATGGAAATTATTGCCAATAAATTGAACCTTGTTTCCAGAGAAGAATTTGAGGTACAAAAAAAAATTATTGAAAAATTACAAAAAAGATTAGCTAAATCTAAAATTAGAAAAAATCATCCTAGAAAGGCAAGGAGATCTTAACCCTCAATCCATTTGATCGACTTTTTTCTAGAGAAATATTTCCTCCGTGTGAACGGATTATATCATTAGCAATAGACAACCCTAAACCAACGCCCGATTTGTTTTGACCTCTGCTTTTGTCAATTCTGTAGAAAGGTTTTAAAACATTTGCATATTCTTTTTCTGGAATTCCGGGTCCATCATCATCTATAAAAATTATTACATCCTTAATTGTTTTTTTTGTAAAAATTTCAACTTTTTTTCCATAAGATAAGCCATTGTCAATTAAGTTAATTAGACATCTTTTAATAGAATTTTTACGCATACTAATTTTTATGTTGTTTTCAAAATGTGTGGTAATTTTTTTACTATCATATTTTTTTATTATTTCATTAATTAAATTATCTATATGAATTATTTCAGTATCTTCACTTTTTTGATTTCTGGAAAATTCTAAATATTCATTAAGCATACGTTCCATTTCTTCAATATCATCGCCCATCTTTTTTGCTAAGTCTTGTTGTTTTATTAAAGCTAATTGCAATTTTAGTCTTGTTAAAGGAGTTCTTAAATCATGACTTATTCCAGATAACATTTCTGATCTTTGTTTTAAATGAACTGAAATTCTTTTTCTCATTTTGTCAAATTCATAAGCAGCCTGTCTTATTTCTCTTGCTCCAGAAGGCCTGAACTCTTTTATGTATTCTCCCTTACCAAATTTTTCAGCTGCTTTAGCCAAATTTACAATTGGTCTAGTTTGATTTTTTAAAAAAACTATAGCTATAAAAATTAACAGAAGGCCGGGAAAAGTTATCCAAAGTGCAAATATTCTTGCTGAAGATGGTGCAATTTTATCTTTTGGAAAAAAGATTTGCAAAAATCCATTTTCATATTTTATTTTTAAATATACTGTTTCTTTATATGAAGTTGTGTCAAACCAGTAAGATGCAGGAAAAGCAGATTTTAATTCTCTTCTCAAGCTTCTATCCATTGGGCTGTACCATCTTTCAGGTATATTAGTTGGAAAAATTTCGTTTTCTTTAAATCTAACTACAAAATCAAAATTATTGTTGTATATGTCTAAAATTTTTTCCTTAGGAGTCTGACCACTTTGATAAATTTCATATAAAGTCTTAACTTCACTAACAAGTGAGCGGGTCATACCTTTGTTAGCTTTTATCCATAAACTATCAAAAAAAACTACCGTAATAATTATTTGCAATAAAATTATTGGAGTGGCTACTATTATTAAAGATCTATAAAATAATCTTTTGGGTAGCATTTTTTTTATATAGTTATTCAATCCATAAAACATAGCCCGATCCTCTTATTGTTTGTAAATATTTAGGATTTTTTGGATTAGATTCAATTTTTTGTCTAAGCCTCGTTATCATAACATCAACCGTTCTTTCTTTTGAAACATTAATAGTTTTTCCTATGTCATTTCTTGAAAACACTTTTCCAGGGACTTCTAACATTTTTTCCAAAATCTTTTTTTCTTGTGGGTTTATTTTTACTATTTTATTGTTTATTTTAATATTTAATTTTTTTAAATTAATCAAAGCATTGCCAATATAAAGTTCATTTGGAAAATGCGGTTTTTGAGTTTTATTTAAAATATTTTTAATTCTTAATAACAATTCCTTTGGTTCGAATGGTTTTCCAAGGTAGTCGTCTGCACCTATCTCTAATCCTTGAATTCTGTCTGCAGTCTCCCCCTTAGCAGTTAAAAGTATTATTGGTGTTTTGTTTGTTTTTTTAATTTCTTTAGTTAGAGAAAGACCGCTTTTTCCTGGCATCATAATGTCTAAAATTAATATATCAAATTTTATTATATCTATTTTTTTTTTAGCTTCAAAGGCATCTGCGGCTGTAGTAACTAAGAATTTATTTTCTTCCAAATATTGTTTTACTAGTTCTCTTATTCTATCATCATCATCAACAACCAATATATGAAAAATATTTTTATTCATTTATAATTTTATTTAATACACTTTTAAATTTAATCACCGAATCGGAATCTGATTTTTTAAAAGCATTATAAATTCTTTTTTTTTGTTCTAAAAATATTTCTTCAGAAAGTTTTTTACCTTTTTCATTTAAAAAAATTTGTCTATGTCTTGAATCTATTTCTCCTTTTTTTAATAAAATAGTTTTATTATTAATTAAATCTCTTAATACTCGATTTAGACTTTGTTTAGTAATTTTTAATTTACTTAATAAATCTGAAACAGTGAGTCCTTCGTGTCTTTCAATTAAATGTATTGCTCGGTGATGAGCCGTCCCAAATGAGTATTTTTTTAAAATTTTTTTTGGATCAGAATATGTTTCTCTATAAGCATAAAATATTTGCTCTATGAAATCCTTAATTTGATCATCTTTTAAATATAATAAGTCTCTCATAATTTCTTTTGGGTCAGTTATATTGACATATCTAACTAAGATAGATACTTTTTTGTAGTAAATAAATCAATTAAGA
>Ga0066836_10000683_pt1 | contig 16876 bp, 15 predicted proteins | sample ETNtaG_18_FD_71568 | JGI IMG/M metagenome (GOLD analysis project Ga0066836, IMG submission 71568) | Marine microbial and viral communities from oxygen minimum zone, Eastern Pacific Ocean - ETNP201302SV91 | ecosystem: Environmental > Aquatic > Marine > Oceanic | place: Pacific Ocean: Eastern... | reverse complement strand
TATTTTTTTTGTTTCTGGAATTGTTATTTTAATATTTGAAAAAAAAAAACTAAAATTCAATGATTAAATTTGGATTAATTGGATACCCTCTTATTCACTCATTTTCAAAAAAATATTTTAATAAAAAATTTAATAATGAAAATATTAAAAATGTTTGTTATGAAAATTATGAACTTAAGAATATAAATGAATTAAAATCTATAATTAAAGAAAATCCTAACCTTCGAGGTTTAAATGTTACAATACCTTACAAGGAAAAAGTAATAAATTATTTAGATAGAATAGAAGAAAAATATATAAAGATTGGAGCTATAAATGTTATTAAAATTATTGATAACAAATTATATGGTATTAATACAGATTATCAAGCTTTTAAGATAAGCTTACAAGCATGGTTAAATACGAATTTTAATTCCAAAGCTCTTATTTTAGGTACAGGTGGTTCTTCTAAATCAGTAAGTCTAGCTTTAAGTGAATTAAATATTGATTATGATTTTGTTTCAAGAACCAAAAGAAAAAATATTTTTTCATATAAAGATCTTTTTGATATTGACTTCTTTTCTAATTATAAATTAATCATAAATACTACTCCTATAGGGATGTATCCAAAAACAAATTTATTTCCTAATATTCCTTATGAATCAATCACAAAAGATCATTGCTTATATGATTTAGTATATAATCCTGAAAAAACACAATTTTTAGAAAAAGGTAAAATAAAAGGTGCTAAAATAAAAAATGGATTAGAAATGCTTCATTTACAGGCGGAATTATCATGGAATTATTGGAATAAAAAATAAATAATTTTGAAATTTAAATTAACATCAGATTTTAATCCAACTGGAGATCAACCAAAAGCAATTAACCAATTAGTTAGTTCAATAAATAATAAAGAAAAATCTCAAGTTCTATTAGGAGTAACAGGTTCTGGTAAAACATTTACGATGGCTAATGTTATATCAGAAATAAATAGACCAACATTAATACTTTCACATAACAAAACTTTAGCTGCCCAATTATATGGAGAGTTAAAACAATTTTTTCCAAACAATGCTATTGAGTATTTTATTTCTTATTATGATTATTATCAACCCGAAGCTTATATACCCACTACTAATGTTTATATAGAGAAAGATTTATCAATAAATGAAAAGATTGAAAAAATGAGATTAAGTGCAACTTCATCTTTGCTTTCTGGAAGAAAAGATGTTGTTGTAGTTGCATCTGTTTCCTGTATTTATGGAATAGGAAACCCAGATGAATTTGGTAAAAATGTGATTAAATTAAAAATTGGTGATAAAGTTGAGTTAAAAAGTTTACTTTTTAGTTTGGTCGATATTTTATATGAAAGAAGTGAAGAGGATTTTAAAAGTGGTAGTTTTAGAATTCAAGGTGATACTATTGATATTTATGTTGCATATGATGATTTTATTTATAGAATTATTTTTTGGGGGGATGAAATTGAATCTATTTCAAAAGTAGATCCTTTATCTGGTAGAAAAATATCTGATCAAGATACGGTGATTATATATCCAGCAAATCTTTTTGTTACAAATAAAGAAATAATTGATATTGCTATTAAAGAAATTGAAGAAGATCTTCAAAATCAAATTAAATTTTTTGAAGGAGAGGGTAGATTTGTTGAAGCAAAAAGAATTAAAGAAAGAACGGAATTTGATTTACAAATGATAGAAGAAATTGGTTATTGTTCTGGAGTTGAAAATTATTCTAGATATTTTGATAGAAGAAAATCTGGGATGAGACCATTTTGCTTATTAGATTATTTTCCAAATGATTATTTAATGTTTATTGATGAAAGTCATGCTACAATTCCTCAAATTAGAGCTATGTGGGGAGGGGATCGTTCAAGAAAAACAAACCTTGTAGATTTTGGTTTTAGATTACCATCTGCACTGGATAATAGGCCCTTAAATTTTGAAGAGTTTGAATCTATGCTTAATCAAGTTATTTTTGTAGGTGCTACGCCTTCTGAATATGAATTAAACTCCTCTGGAGGTTCAGTAGTTGAGCAAATCATTCGCCCAACTGGATTAATTGATCCTAAGATAGATGTTAGAAGTTCTAAAAATCAAATCGATGATATATTGAACGAAATAAATAAAAGGGTAATAAAAAAAGAAAGAGTATTAATTACTACATTGACAAAAAGAATGTCAGAAGATCTTAAAAAGTTTTTTGATAATAGTAATATAAGAAGTAGATATCTCCATTCCGAGATTGATTCTCTTGAAAGGGTGAGTATATTAAGAGGACTTAGGCTAGGGGAATTTGATGTTTTAGTTGGTGTAAATTTACTAAGAGAAGGCCTTGATTTGCCTGAAGTTTCTTTAGTTATTATTTTGGATGCTGACAAAGAAGGATTTTTAAGAAATGAAAAATCTCTAATTCAAACCTCTGGAAGAGCAGCAAGACATGTTAATGGAAAAGTTATTATGTATGCTGATAAGATAACTAAGTCAATGCAAGCAACTATTGATGAAACAACTAGAAGAAGAAAAATACAAAAAGCATATAATGAAAAAAATAATATAAAACCAAAATCAGTTAATAAATCAAAAGAAAATATACTTGCGCAGACTACAGTTGCAAAAAGCAATGAAGATGTTATTTCAGGTTTTGAATCTAAAATAGAATTGGATCCAATTTTAAAAGATTTGTTGCCAAATCAAATTGATAAAATTATAAAGTTAAATGAAATCAAAATGAAGAAAGCAGCAAAGGATCTTGATTTTTTTGAAGCCGCAAGACTTAGGGATGAAATAACGGAGTTGAATTTATTAAAAGAAAAAAATTAAATTTTTGGTAATACCCAATTGTTATTATACTGAGGTGTGATTAAATTATTTGCTTTCTCATTTAACCCAAAATTTCCTTTTTCTTTATCCCAATAAATTTTTTCTCCAGTTTTATAAGCAATATTACCCATATGGGCATTCACTGCTACAATACCACCTTTTGTAATATCACAGTTTAGTCCATCAGGATTATTTTCTTTGATACATTCAATAAAATTTTTTGTATGTTTATCAAGAGCATTTCCATAAGTTTTATTTACTTCAGCCCATGTTGATGTCTTTTTTGCAACTTCATCAATAAATAAATCCCCACCATTTCTATGATCTTTTTCTGGTATTACTTGCCACCCAACTCTATTTACTACTAAGGTACCCTGACTTCCGATAAATGCTATTCCTTCACTTAATCCATAATTTCCTCCATCGATACCATTTGCATGTTCCCATAACAAAGTGAAATCATCATATTCATATATCGCTTGAAGAGTGTCTGGAGTTTCAGTATCCTGATTTGGATAACCATATTTTCCTCCTGATGCCATAATTGAAATTGGATCTTTTGCTTTCATACCCCATAAAGCAATATCAATTTCATGTACTCCCCAATCAGTCATTAATCCACCTGCATAATCCCAATACCACCTAAAGTTAAAATGAAATCTATTTTCATTAAACTTTCTCATTGGTGCTGGGCCTAACCACATGTTATAATCAACACCAGGTGGTGTATCTTTATCGGGTTTTTCATCAACCCATCCATACCATCCTTGATATGCCCAAGCTTTCACCAATCTAATTTTCCCCAATTTTCCTGTCCATAAATAATCTATCGCTTCTTGGTATTGACCACCACTTCTTTGCCATTGACCTACTTGAACACATTTTCCATGATATTTTGCTGATTCAAGCATAATATTTGCTTCAGTTATAGAATTAGAAATTGGTTTTTCGCAATATGCATGTTTTCCTGCTTCTAAAGAATCAACTAGATTAAGACAATGCCAATGATCAGGAGTTCCAATTACAACAGCATCGATATCTTTGTTTTCTAACATTTTTCTATAATCACCATATAATTTTGGTTTTTTTCCAGTTATTTTTTCAACATCATTGCTTCTATTCTCAAGAACATCTTTATCTATATCACAAAGCCCAATACAATTTGCTTCACTATTTTTTAGGATGGACCTCATATCACTCCAACCCATACCCTTGCATCCAATAACAGCAAAATTTATTTTTTCATTTGCAGAAACACTTTTTCTCATCTTTGCAATAGCTTCCAATGGTAAGCCAGCTCCAAGAATTCCACCAAATGATAAAATTGATGAGTTTTTAATAAATTTTCTTCTTGATTTTTTCAAAAGTTATTTGGATAAATTTTTATTTACTTCATCCCAGTTTATTAGATTAAAAAAGGCATTTATATAATCTGGTCTTCTATTTTGATAATTTAAATAATATGCGTGTTCCCATACATCTACACCTAAAATAGGAATGCTATTTTCTTTACATATCCCTGGCATTAATGGATTATCTTGATTTGCTGAAGAACAAACTTCTAGATTTTCTCCTACCTTACATAGCCAAGCCCAACCTGAACCAAACCTTGTTGCAGCGGCTGTAGAAAAAGCACTTTTAAATTCATCAAAACTACCAAAATTAGAATCAATAGCTGATGCAATATCACCAGTTGGATTACCTCCTCCATTCGGTGAAAGAATATTCCAAAAAAGAGAATGATTGTAATGTCCGCCACCATGATTTCTAATTGCAGGGTTATCAGAATGATTTGTACAAAGTTCTTCAAGAGATTTATTTTCAAGGTCATTTCCTTGAATAGCATTATTCAAATTGGTTAAATATAGATTATGATGTTTTGTATGATGAATCTCCATAGTTTTAGCATCTATATGGGGTTCTAAAGCATCATAAGTATAAGAAAGATTAGGTAGTTCAAAAGCCATTTTTCTGTATTTTAATTGTTATCATTAATTTCTCATCTAATATAAATAAATTATTTACATCTATTTTCTTATTTTCTTAAAAAATGAATTGATTAACGTTTTAGAATCATTTTCAAGAATGTTATCAATAATAACTAATTTTTTATTGATAGATTCTTTTGATTTATCTATGTGACCTCTTTCTTTATCTTGCAGTGAATAAACTACTTTTTTTAATTTTGACAGGAATATTGCTCCAGAACACATCATGCAAGGTTCAAGAGTGACGTATAATTCGCAATCATTTAAATATTTACTTCCCAAACTATTTTGTGCTGATGTAATAGCAATCATTTCTGCATGAGCAGTTGCATCATTTAGTGTTTCTATCTGATTATATCCTCTTGCTATCACTTTATTATTACATACAATTACTGCTCCAACAGGGATTTCATCTTCTTCATATGCTTTTTTTGCTTCCTTTAAAGCTTCTCTCATAAACAGCTGATATTTTTTTATTTCCAAGCTCATATAAAAACTAAATTACTCATTTCATAACAAGATTATTAAAAAAATAAATCCTTTATTTATAATAACTATTATTTTTGTTTAAACAAATATTCAAATGATAAGATCTCATACTTGTGGAGAATTACGAATTAGTCATGTAGGTTTGAAAGTATCATTATGCGGATGGGTGCAGAAAGTTAGAGATAAAGGAAAGATGATATGGGTTGATTTAAGAGATCGATATGGTGTTACTCAACTAATATTTGAACAAGGATCGACACCAAAAGAAGTTTATAAGATGGCAAGAGAGTGTGGTAGAGAATTTGTTTTAAAAGCTTCTGGTATTGTATCAGAGAGATCCGCGAAGAATAAAAACATTGATACAGGAGATGTTGAAATTGTAGTCGACAACATGGAGTATCTAAATAAATCAAAGGTTCCACCTTTTATTATTGAGGATAATACAGATGGGGGAGAAGATCTTAGAATGAAATATAGATATCTTGATCTCAGAAGAACTCCATTACAAAAAAACCTAAAACTAAGACATTCTTTAATGCGACAAACTAGAAATTATCTAGATAAAAAAGATTTTGTAGAAATAGAGACTCCAGTATTAATTAAATCAACACCTGAAGGAGCAAGAGATTTCGTTGTTCCTTCTAGAATGAATCAAGGAGAGTTTTATGCCCTACCACAATCTCCTCAGACCTTTAAGCAGTTACTCATGGTTTCAGGGTTTGATAAATACTATCAACTTGTTAAATGCTTTAGAGACGAGGACCTTAGAGCAGATAGGCAACCTGAATTTACACAGATAGACTGTGAACTTTCTTTTGCTGAAAGGGAAGATGTATTGGATACTTTTGGAGGACTTATCTCTCATTTATTTAAAAGTGTTTTGAATATAGATATAGGATCTATTCCAATTATGGAATATGATAATGCAATAAAAAATTATGGTACAGATAAGCCAGATATAAGATTTGAGATGAAAATTAATGATGTTTCTCCTATCGCAAAAGGAAATGATTTTAACGTCTTTGATTCTTCAGAAAACGTACTTGCATTAGTTACACCAGGATGCAGTGAATATTCTAGAAAACAAATCGATGAGCTTACTGATTTTGTATGTAAACCCCAGATAGGGGCAAAGGGGCTTGTATATATTAAATGTAATGAAGATGGCACTTTTAAATCATCTATAGACAAATTTTTTGATCAAAAAAAATTAGGTGAGATTGCAAATCTATGTAAGGCAAATAAAGGGGATCTTATTCTCATCCTTGCTGGAGAAAAAAGTAGCACATATAATGCCATTGCTGAGTTAAGACTGGAGATGGGAGAAAGGTTAAACTTAAGACATTCAAGTATATATAAACCTTTGTGGGTCGTAAATTTTCCACTTTTACAATGGGATGAAGAATCTAAAAGATTTCATGCGATGCACCACCCATTTACCTCTCCTTTAGAAGATGATATAGACCTTCTTGAGAAAGATCCAGCTTCTGTAAGAGCAAATTCTTATGATTTGGTAGTCAATGGAGTTGAAATAGGAGGAGGGTCTATAAGAATCTATAAAAGAGAGTTACAAGAAAAAATGTTTAAAGTTTTAGGGTTTACTGAAAAAGAAGCCAAAGATCAATTTGGATTTTTGCTTGACGCATTTCAATATGGAACGCCACCTCATGGAGGTATAGCATTTGGTTTTGACAGAATTTGTGCTTTATTTGGAGGAAAGGAGTCTATAAGAGATTTTATTGCTTTCCCTAAAAATACTTCAGGAAGAGATGTGATGATTGACTCACCTTCTAATATTGATTCTACTCAAAGAAAAGAACTAGGGTTATAAACTCTATTCTCTTTCGACGTTATCCATCAAATATTTTTTCCATCCTGGTGTTGCAGCTTTTTCTTCATCCACAATTTTTTTAGCGTCTTCTAAAAGCTGTCTTGAATCAAAAATGATTCCATCTTTTATGGTATACTTAATGCCTCCAACCCTTATGGCTTCGTTATTTTCATCAATTTTAATATCACCAGTTCCATAGAGGTATTTTAGGTTCTTCAATGGATTTTCTTCCATAAGAATCATATCAGCATATTTACCAACTTCAATTGTGCCTATTTCTTTTTCCATACCTATAGCTTCTGCTGCATGAAGTGTAGCAGATCTAATAACTTCTAATGGATGAAAACCAGATTCTCTGATAAGCTCAAGTTCTTGAATGTAGCCAAAACCATACAAATTGTACATATATCCTGAGTCTGCGCCTGCCGTAACTCTGCCTCCTCTATTTTTATATTCATTTATAAAAGTCATCCAAAGGTTATAATTTTCTTTCCATTCCATTTCCATTTCTGTTCCCCAATCATAATATGCAGCTCCATGAGAGTCTCTTCCAGGAAGAAAAAACTTTAGAAGAGTAGGGGTGGTATAATGCCTATGCCACTCAAGTCTACTTCCTCTTGCAACGTCTCTAAAAATGCTGTAGGGAACAAAAGTAACATCAATAGTGAAATCCAACTTTATCAATTCATTCATGACATCATTCCATTTTTTAGAATAAGGTTCAGCAGCTTGTTTCCATAATCTTCCAGCTTCGCCAAATCTATGTTGTTCATTCATGTAATTATAATCTAATGGATAATTTTGGACTGTTCTATCATTAAAAAGAGCTTCAGGAAGTCCGTACCAATGTTCCATGGTAGTTAGTCCTAATCTTGCTGTTTCAAGAACATTCATCCAAGCAACATCCATTTGGGCATGATGGCATGCAGACTTTAATCCATATTTAGCATTTTCCTTTAATGCTGCTGCAAAAATATCAGGTCTAGCACCAAAAAATTTTATCCCATCAGCTCCATTTTCAGCATTTTTCCTTACCCATTCTTTTGCCTCTTCTGGAGAGTTAATTCCATTTTTTGCACCTTGTCCAAATCCTGTATAAGCAAGGATTCTTGGTGCAGTAATCTTATTTTTTTTACTATCTTCTTTTTGCTTTAAAACCCATTTTAATCCATTTCCACAACTAGGATCCCTAATTGTTGTTATTCCATGAGCCATCCAAAGTTTATATACATAATCAGCTCTTCCTTTTGTTGTCTCTCCAATATGTCCGTGCATATCAATGAATCCTGGAAGAAGATACATCCCATGTGCATCAATTTCCTTGGCTCCTTCTTTAGCTTTAGGTCTTCTGTCTTCTTTAATTTTAAGTCCTGCATAACCTACATTTCTTATGCTTACTATTTTATTATTTTCTACAATTACATCAACGGGTCCCGTTGGTGGAGCTCCATTTCCATTTATTAATGTGGCTCCTCTAATGATGAGTTGATCGAATGGACCTTCTCCTCTAAATCTTTCTGGGGGTTCTTTTATTTGAGCAAGTAAAATATTGTAAGAAAGTATTAGAACTGTTGTTATTAATATATTGATTTTCATTTTTTTGTTGATTTATTTAGATCAATATAGAAAATTTAATAAAGAATACAAATTAAATTTAATTTGAAATATTATATTTAAATTTTAAAAAAAATATTAATAGCTATGTCATTAACTTATTCAAAAATGCTTCCATTAAGAACAAAACTCCCAAGTTTTGTTCTTCCTAATGTTATCACAGGAGACAAATTTTCATCATATAATTTATCTAATGATTGTGGCAAGGTTATTATGTTTATATGTAACCATTGTCCATATGTGATTCATTATCATGAAGAACTTGTTAAATTAATTAATGAATATGCTAAAAAGAATATTGAGTTTGTAGCAATAAGCTCTAATGATGTAGAAAATTATCCACAAGATTCTCCTGAAAATATGAAAATTCTTTTTAAAGATCTTGGGATTTCAATTCCATATTTATATGATGAATCTCAAGATATTGCAAAAAAATATATGGCCGAGTGTACACCTGAATTTTATTTTTTTGATAAAAATAATTTGCTTATATATCGTGGAAGATTGGATGATTCATCTCCTGGGAATGAAAAACCTATTACAGGAAAAGACTTAAGATCTGCAATTAAATTTTTTTTATTAGGAAATACTATAAATGATAATCAATATCCAAGTATGGGTTGTAATATAAAGTGGAAATAAAAACTTTTAATTTTTTCTAAAATCAATAAATTAACTATCATTTTCTTAAAAAATATCTAAATTACAATCCCTTAATTTTAAAAATAATAATATGAAAGGAGATGTTATATCAATCCAAAATAAAAAACTTATTGTAGGCAATAATCCTATCATTCCTTTTATTGAAGGGGATGGTATTGGAGTTGATATTTGGCCCGCAAGTAAAATGGTTATAGATGCTGCTGTTGAAAAAGCTTATTCAGGTTCAAAAAAAATTGAATGGCTTGAAGTATTGGCTGGTGAAAAAGCTTTTAACAAAACTGGAGAATGGCTTCCACAAGATACTCTTGATTCATTTAAAAAATATTTAGTAGGTATAAAGGGTCCGCTTACTACGCCTGTAGGTGGTGGAATTACTTCCTTAAATGTAGCATTGAGACAAAAATTAGATCTTTTTGCTTGTGTGAGACCCGTTAGATGGTTTAATGGAACCCCATCTCCTGTTAAAGACCCAAGTACAACGGATATGGTAATATTCAGAGAAAACACAGAAGATATTTATGCGGGTATTGAATTTGAAAATGGAGCAGAAGAAAATATCAAACTAAAAAATCTTTTAAAAGAAAATTTCAAATCTAGATTTGAGAAAATTCGTTTCCCTGAAACTAGTGGAATCGGATTGAAACCTATTTCAAAAGAAGGTACTGGTAGATTGGTAAAATCAGCAATAGAATATGCAATAAAAAATCAAAGGGATTCTGTAACCTTTGTTCATAAAGGAAATATCATGAAATATACAGAAGGTTCTTTTAGAGACTGGGGTTATCAAATAGCAAAAGAAGAATTTGGAGCAAAAGATTTAGATGGAGGACCTTGGCAAGAAATAAATATTGACAATCATAAAATAATTATAAAAGATGTTATAGCTGATGCTTTTTTGCAGCAAATTTTAACAAGACCTAAGGAATATTCAGTTGTAGCTACCATGAATTTAAATGGAGATTATATTTCAGATGCTTTAGCTGCAATTGTTGGAGGAATAGGGATTGCTCCTGGAGCCAATATAAATTATGATACTGGAAATGCTATTTTTGAAGCTACTCATGGAACTGCACCGAAATATGCAGGTAAAGATAAAGTTAATCCTGGTTCAGTAATTCTTTCTGGTGCTATGATGTTAGAACATTTAGGTTGGCTTGAAGCAAAAGAACTTATTCATAAAGGTTTAACAAAATCTATTTCTAGCCAAAGGGTTACCTATGACTTTGAAAGGTTGATGGATAATGCTACTTTACTTTCTTGTTCTGAATTTGGATCAGAAATTGTAAAAAACATGTAATATGACTAAAAAAAATAAAATAATTCTATTTGACACTACTCTAAGAGATGGAGAACAAGTTCCAGGTTGTCAGCTTAATACAAAAGAAAAAATTGAAATTGCAAAAGATTTAGAGGATCTGGGAGTAGATGTTATAGAAGCTGGATTCCCTATTTCTAGTCCGGGAGATTTTAATTCTATTGTTGAAATAACAAAAAATGTTAAAAAACCAATTATATGTGCACTTAGCAGAGCGGTGGTAATGGATATAGATATGGCTAATTTATCTCTTAAGGAAGCTAAAAGAAAAAGGTTACATACTGGAATTGGCGCATCAGATATACATATTAAATATAAATTTAAATCAACAAGAAAAAAAATTCTTGAACAAGCTATTTCAGCTGTTAAATATGCAAGGAAATATTTTGATGATATTGAATTTTATCCTGAAGATGCTGGTAGAGCAGATAAAGACTTTTTGTCTAAAATGGTTGAGGAAGTTATTAAAGCTGGGGTAACTGTAATAAATATTGCTGATACAACAGGTTATAATTTGCCTGATATGTATGGAGAAAAAATAAAATTTTTAATGAATAATGTTCCTAATATAGACAAAGCTGTCGTTTCCGTGCATTGTCATAATGATTTAGGTTTGGCTACTGCGAATTCTATTGCAGGATTACAAAATGGTGCAAGACAAGTTGAAGTTACAATAAATGGTATTGGTGAAAGGGCAGGGAATACTTCTCTAGAAGAAGTTGTAATGGCTATTCATGCTCACAAACATTTGAATTTTGTTACTGGAATAAATACAAAAAAAATTGTTCCATTAAGTAAGAAAGTTAGCAAATTAATGAACATGCCAGTACAGCGAAATAAGGCAATAGTTGGGTCTAATGCTTTTGCTCATTCATCTGGAATTCACCAGGATGGGTTTCTAAAACACAGGGAGACTTATGAAATTATTGACCCTGCAGTTGTTGGTGTAGATGCATCATCCATTGATTTAACAGCTAGAAGTGGAAGAGCTGCATTATCACATAGACTTTCTCTTTTAGGATTTTCATTTGCTAAAATTGAAATGGAAACTATATATACAAAGTTTTTAGAAATGGCTGACATAAAAAAGTTAATTCATGATGAGGATTTGTATGAATTAGTTAAGAAGAAAAAATAATTTACTTATTATGAAGAAACCAAAGACCCTATTTGATAAAGTTTGGGAGACTCATGTCGTAGATGAAATTGCTGATGGTCCTATTATTTTATATATAGACAAACATTTAATCCATGAAGTAACAAGTCCACAAGCATTTCTTGGTTTAAGAAATAGGGGTATTAAAGTTTTTCGTCCAGAAAAAACTATAGCTACTGCTGATCACAACGTTCCTACTTTAAATCAGCATTTACCAATTAAGGAAGAGTTATCTAGAAATCAACTTGACAAGCTTTCAAAAAACTGTAAAGATTTTGGAATAACACTTTATGGACTTGGACATAAATATCAAGGAATAGTTCATGTTATAGGACCAGAGCTTGGTATTACACAACCTGGTATGACAATAGTTTGTGGAGATAGTCATACTTCAACTCATGGAGCATTCGGTTCTATTGCTTTCGGGATAGGAACAAGTGAGGTAGAAATGGTAATGGCTACACAATGTCTTTTACAGAGAAAACCAAAAACTATGTTAATTGAAATAAATGGAGAACTGTCAAAGGGGGTTTATTCTAAGGACATTATTTTATATATTATTTCAAAGATTTCTTCTTCTGGGGGAACTGGTTATTTTGTAGAATATTCAGGATCAACAATTTCTTCTCTTTCAATGGAAGCTAGAATGACAATATGTAACATGAGTATTGAGATGGGTGCTAGGGGAGGTATGATTGCTCCAGATGAAAAGACTTTTGATTATATTAAAAATAAAAAATTTGCTCCTAAGGGTATAAATTTTGATAAGAAAGTTAAGTATTGGAAAACTTTAATTTCTGATAAGAATGCGAAATATGATAAAGTATTAAAGTTTGATGCAAAAGAAATTGAACCAATGATAACTTATGGTACAAATCCAGGTATGGGCATCAAAATCTCTGATAAAATTCCAAATTTACCTTCCGAAGGCTCTAAAGATTCATTCAATAAATCTTTGAGTTATATGGGATTAAACCCAGGAACTAAACTTTTAAATAAAAAAATTGATTATGTATTTATAGGTAGTTGTACAAATTCAAGAATGGAGGATTTGAGAATAGCAGCAAATTTTGTTGAGGGAAAGCAAAAGGCAAAAGGTCTTAAAGCATGGGTAATTCCTGGTTCTAAGCAAGTAGAGAAGATGGCTAAAGAAGAAGGTATTGATAAAATATTTACAAATGCTGGTTTTGAATTTAGACAACCAGGTTGTTCTGCTTGTCTTGCTATGAATGAGGATAAAATTCCTAAAAATCAATATTGTGTGTCTACTTCTAACAGGAATTTTGAAGGAAGACAAGGTCCTGGTTCTAGAACAATGCTGACAAGTCCTTTGACAGCAGCAGCTTCTGCGGTAAATGGATATATAACAGATGTTAGAGATTATATTTAATTATGGAAAAATTTAAAAATATTTTATCTAGAGCAACTCCAATTCCGATAGAGAATATTGATACAGATCAAATTATACCAGCTAGATTTCTTAAGGCTATTTCTAGAGAAGGATTTGGTGAAAATTTATTTAGAGATTGGAGATATGATAATATGAATAATCCATTGCCAGATTTTATATTAAATCAAGTGGATAAAAAAAATAAAATATTAATAGCTGGTAGAAATTTTGGTTGTGGTTCTAGTAGAGAACATGCTGCTTGGGCAATTTATGATTTTGGATTTAGAGTAGTAGTAAGTAGTTTTTTTGCTGATATTTTTACTAATAACGCATTAAATAATGGTCTTTTAACAATTAAATTAAATGAAAAATCATTGAATAAAATTTTTGATTTGATAAAAAAAGATGAAAAAACAGAATTTAATGTTGATCTAGAGAATCAGTTTTTTTCAACTAATAATGGATCATTTAAGGAATCATTTGATATTAATAGTTTTAACAAAACATGTCTTATTAATGGATATGATAATATTGATTATTTAAATAGCAATAAGGAATCAATTTTAAAATTTGAGAAATTGAAAAAACATGAATAAAAATATTGCTGTATTAGAGGGAGATGGTATTGGCCCTGAAGTGATGAAAGAAGCCATAAAAGTATTAAATGTTTTATCTAAAAAAAGTGATATAAAATTTAATTATACTAATGCATTAGTTGGAGCTTCAGCAATTGACATTAAAGGAGATCCTTTTCCTAAAGAAACAAAAACTATTTGTAAATCATCTGATGCTATATTATTTGGGGCGATAGGTGATCCAAGATATGATAATGATCCGAAAGCAAAAATTAGACCCGAAGATGGATTGTTAGAGATGAGGAAGTTTTTAGGTTTATATGCAAATATTAGACCTGTTAAAACATATGATTCTTTAATTGAATATTCTCCTTTAAAAAACAAAATTCTTAAAAATGTTGATTTTGTTGTTTTTAGGGAACTTACCGGTGGAATTTACTTTGGCGAAAAAGGGACTTCTGAAAATGGAAATAAAGCATATGATACATGTGTTTATACAAAAAGTGAAATAGAGAGAATTTCTAATTTAGCTTTTAATGAGGCACTCAGAAGAAGAAAAAAATTGACTTTAGTTGATAAAGCAAATGTATTATCAACTTCACGTTTATGGAGAGAGGTTGTACAAGATATAGCGAAAAATTATCCAAATGTAAAAGTAGATTATCTTTTTGTTGATAATGCGGCTATGAAAATTATATCTAATCCCTCTGATTTTGATGTTATATTAACAGAAAATATGTTTGGAGATATAATTACAGATGAAGCTTCGGTAATTACTGGCTCACTTGGAATGTTACCATCTGCTTCTGTAGGAAAAGATGTTAGCTTGTTTGAACCAATACATGGGTCTTATCCTCAAGTTGCTGGAAAAAACATTGCAAATCCAATGGCAATGATTTTGTCTTCTGCTATGATGATTAATTATTCTTTTAATATGAGTTTTGAAGAAAAAATTATTGTTGATGCAGTAAATGATGCATTAAATAATGGAATAGTTACACAGGATATTAATGATAATAAATTTTACAAAACCAACGAAGTAGGTGATTGGATTGCAAATAGAGTTGATAAATTGATTAAGTAATTTTATGCTTAAAGTTTTATCTTCTAAAAACCTTAAAAGTCTTGATTTAAAGACTATTGAAAACCAGAATATATCCTCTTTGATACTGATGAGAAGAGCTTGTGATAGCTTTATAACTTGGTTTTTATCACAGTTTTCTAAATCTAATAAAATACAAATTTTTTGTGGTTTTGGAAATAATGGGGGCGATGCATTACTTATATCAAATATACTTTATGATATTGGATATAACATAAAAGTTTATTTTTTAAATCATCAAAAAAAAATATCTAATAATTGTTTAATCCAATTAAACAATTTAAATGATAAAATTCCTGTTCAGGACATAAATGAAAATATAATTTCTAAAATTAAAGATTCAGAAATTATAATAGATGGATTATTTGGGTATGGTTTATCTAGAAAATTAGAAAATCCATGTATTGGTTTAGTCAAACATTTAAATAATTTAAAAGGTAAAAAAATTTCTATCGATATTCCTTCTGGCATTTCATCAGATAAAGTTATTGGTGATGTTTTTTTTAAGTCAGATTATACATTTACATTTCAAACACCCAAACTATCCTTTTTTTTCCCTGAGTATATAAATCTTATTGGTAAAGTTATTATTAGAGATATTGGCTTAGATAAAGATATTTTAGATAAATTATCACCTTTAGCATCTTTAATTGAAAAAAATGATATTAGAAAAAAAATGATTAATAGAAGTTTAATTTCACATAAGGGAACTTTTGGACATGGTTTAATTATTTCTGGTAGTAAAGGTAAAATGGGAGCTTGTATCATGTCATGTAAAGCCTCTTTAAAATCTGGAATAGGTCTCCTTTCGGTATATGTTCCAAAAGTTGGAGAATCAATAATTCAAACCTCATTACCTGAGGCGATGACCATCACTGATATTAACAATAATCATATATCAACAATCCCTAAATTAGAAGTTTTTAATTCAATTGGTATAGGTCCAGGAATTGGACTACATAAGGATACTGAGAAAGCAATTGTTAAATTAATTAAAAATTCAAAAATTCCTTTAGTTATAGATGCGGATGCAATTAACATTATATCAAGAAATAAAAATATCTTAAAATTTTTACCTAAAAATTCTATATTAACTCCTCACCCAAAGGAATTTAAAAGGTTGGCAGGAACATACAAAGATTCTAATCAAAGAATCAAACTACAAAAAAAACTAAGTAGAAAATTTAAATTAAATATTTTAATCAAAGGTCCTTTCTCTATGATGACAGATATTGATGGTAACTTATTTATTAATACAACTGGAAATCCGGGAATGGCAACAGGAGGAAGTGGAGATGTGTTAACTGGAATTATTACTGGATTAATTGGTCGAGGTTATAACTCTTTTAATGCAATGATAATGGGTGTATACATTCATGGATTATCTGGTGATATTTCAAAAAAAAATCTTGGTGAAGAATCTTTGATAGCTACAGATTTAATTGATAATTTACCAAAAGCCTTCAAAAAAATAGATAATTGATCTTTTTTATATAATTTTATCACTGATTAATTTTTTTTAATGAAAAAGCATCTTTTATTTATTATATTATTTTCATTTCCAATTCTAGTAAATGCTCAGGAATTAAAAAATGAATTTAAATTTGATATCTATCCAAATCCTGCTTCTGAATTTATAATACTTGAATCAAATACAAAAAATATCCAAGATTTCAATTTTCAAATTCACAGTATAATAGGTAATAAAATCAATGTTACAAATAATATTATTTCAAATAATAAAATTAAATTTTCTGTTAAAGAAATCTCAAATGGTTATTATTTTATAATTGTAGCTAATGATAAATCAAAGTATAAAAAAGCTTTAAAATTTCTAAAGAAATAGAAATAATCTAATTTTTGTAATGTTTTTCAAATAACTCATTATACTTATTTGCTAACTCATATTGGCCATTCTTATTATATGCTCTGGCTAG
>Ga0066836_10000681_pt1 | contig 16882 bp, 17 predicted proteins | sample ETNtaG_18_FD_71568 | JGI IMG/M metagenome (GOLD analysis project Ga0066836, IMG submission 71568) | Marine microbial and viral communities from oxygen minimum zone, Eastern Pacific Ocean - ETNP201302SV91 | ecosystem: Environmental > Aquatic > Marine > Oceanic | place: Pacific Ocean: Eastern... | reverse complement strand
CCACTATCACAAAGACGGCGCGATGCGCTTCTTTACCAATGATTTTGGTAACCCTGACGCCTACTATGAGCCCAATCAATACGAAGGTCCGGTGGCTGACTTTTCAGTGAAAGAGCCCCCGCTTCGCATTGATGGAGACGCTGATAGATATCATCAAGATGAAACAGATGTGGATTACGTGCAGCCGCGAAAACTGTATGAGATGTTTTCTGATGATCAAAAAGAACGGCTGTATAAAAACTACGCTGCTGCAATGGGCCCGTGCTCAGATAGCGTAAAAGAGCGTTGGTACGCCGTGCTAGAAAAGGTACATCCAGACTACGCCGCAGGCGTACGAAATGCGGTAGAAAGCTTAGATACCGACGTAAATACGGTACCGATTACTGAAAATACCCCTATCGAAGATAGCTAAACGCTATTGTTGTAAGGTATCGCGGCCCAGCAGTTTTCTCTTACTGGAATCTGCTGGGCTCCACAATTTAACAAACATGGCATATTTTTAATACTTGCCTAAAACACATCTAACTGATGATAAAGAGACTTCTGTCATCAAAATATGCTCATTGAACTTTAGAACAAAACTTGTCGAGTAAGTTTGCGAGATTGAAAATTGTGGCTTACGTTTAATGTATCTAAACGTTTATAGCGCTATGTATGTCGTTATTTAAGAAGTCAAAAACAGAACAATCCACCTCTCGCCAAGCTCCATGGAAAATAGCCATAATCGATGATGAAGAAGGCGTACATGAGGTCACTAAACTCACTCTGCGGAAATTTAATTTCGAAAAACGCGGGGTTGAATTTCTATCAGCTCACAGTGGCGCTGAAGGCCTAGCACTTTTCAAAGCAAATCCAGACATCGCTCTCGCTTTCGTTGATGTGGTGATGGAAACTGACGATGCGGGTTTGAATTTGGTTGATGCCATTCGCAACGAGCTCAATAACCATACCGCCCGCCTTATTCTGCGAACAGGTCAACCTGGTCAGGCGCCGGAAGAAGAGGTAATCAGGCGTTACGACATAAACGACTACAAAGCCAAAACCGAATTATCATCGCTTAAACTTAAATCATGTGTGTACACAGCAATAAGGTCGTATCGGGATATTCAGACTATTGAGCAAGGTAAGCGCGGTATGGAAGACGTTTTAAAATCCTCGTCTTCCGTTTTAGCAAGCCAGTCTTTAGCCCAATTTGGCACCGCAGTGTTGAAACAGACACTTACACTGCTTAACCTAAACAACTCTGTACTCTACTTGTCTACTCAGCACACCGACTTATATGGCGATACGACCATGACGGTGCTAGGTGCCAGCGGCGACCTAGTTGGATTATGCGAACCTGGAATTTCTAGCCGAATTCCTGAAACCATCGAAGAAGAAATCAAACAAGTCTTAGAAAGCAAAAGTCACTATCAGTCTAAAGAGTTATTCATCGGCTACTACCCTACTGGAGAAGATAGCCACAACATCTTGTATGTTAAATTAGATCATCCACTGGATGCTCTGCAGCGCAAGACCTTAGAGATGTTTGCCTCTAATGTGGCGGTAATATTCCAAAATCTCACGCAAAAAGAAGACATACAAAAAACCCAAAAAGAACTCATTATGGTGCTTAGCGACGCAATCGAAATGCGGAGTAAAGAGACCGGTGGTCATGTGAGAAGGGTCATTCTTATGACCGAATTTCTCTCTGAAAAGCTTCACATGAGCCGAGAGTTTATTGAGACCATACGGTATTCAGCCGCACTTCATGACGTGGGTAAAATTAGCATTCCTGAAACTATTTTACATAAGCCGGGCAAACTCGACCCAGAAGAATGGGAGATCATGAAGACCCATGCACAAAAAGGCTACGAGCTACTTGCGGGATCTGATCGCATCGTTGCTAAAATGGGCGCCATCATTGCGAAAACGCATCATGAGCGGTGGGATGGTCAAGGTTACCCTGAAGGATTAGCTGGAGACGACATTCCCGTGGAGGGCCGAATTATGGCAATTGTCGACGTTGTCGACGCATTGCTATCTAAGCGCTGCTATAAACCGGCATGGAGTCCTGAGGAAGTAAAAGCCTATCTTCATGAGAATTCCGGGAAACAATTCGATCCGCTAATCACCCACATTATGATAGAGCACTTCGACAGGATCCTTGAAATCCGAGCCACAGAACCGGACGAAGATGAATGAAAGAATCGCTAGAACTAATCTTATTACGCGTTAGCCAAAGCGCAGATATTGATAAAGGTGAATTAGACGTTGCTTCTAGACTTATTATCAACTCGGTGTGTGAGGGTTTGCAAATTACTCGAGCTGGCATTTGGTTGTATGATGAAATGCAAACACTGGTACAGTGCACATTGCTCATTGATAAGGGTAATGACCTGGACCACGAAAGCTTAGTACTTACCCGAAAAGACTTTCCTCATTATTTCGAGGCGCTAGATTCAGAGAGAACCATTGCGGCCCACGACGCATTAACAGATGTTGCAACATTTGAATTTGCAGAAGTGTATTTAACGCCGCTTGGAATTAGCTCTATGCTTGATGTCCCTATTCGCCACCGCGGCAAAATGATTGGGATAATTTGCTGTGAACATCAAGGCAAAGCCCGTGAATGGCATGCCGATGAAGTTGTATTTGCGGCGTCACTGGCAGACCTTTACGGGCGTGCAGTGAGTGCAAATGAGCGCGCAGATTACGAGCAGAGGCTAATTGAGGCCAACCAAACCCTTGAGCAAAAAGTAATAGACCGCACAGCTGAACTTGAGGCTGCACAAGAAAAGCTCGTCGAGTCAGAAAAAATGGCGGCGTTAGGAAATCTAGTCGCAGGCATTGCTCACGAAGTTAATACGCCGTTAGGCATTGCACTTACCTCCGTCAGTAACTGCAAAGAAGAACTAAAAGGCATCTATCGAGACTTCGAAAACGATGAATTAACCGAGCAGGGTTTTAAAGACTTCGAAGCTATTTGCTCTGAAGGGCTAAACTTGGCTGAAACGAGCCTGATGCGGGCAGCGAATTTAGTACAAGACTTTAAGCGCACTTCTGCTGACCAAACGTCGTTAGAAATAGAAGAAATTGCATTAGACGAATATATCCCTAGAGTCTGTAACCCTTTAAAACCCATGCTTCGCAAAGAACAAGTTGAGCTAAGCATAGACGTTACGCCCAATTTAGTGATAACCACCTGCCCAGGTATAATTGCCCAATTGCTAACAAATTTAATATCGAATGCTCAGCGTCACGCTTTTGGTCCATCGGTAAATAACGACGTGAATAGAGTGAGTGTGAGCTGCAGTAAAAATGCCAAAGGCATTGTGATTAGCGTACAAGACAATGGCAAAGGCATACCAGAGGCGCTTCACAAGAAGGTATTCGAGCCATTTTACACCACGGCTCGTGATAAAGGCGGTACAGGGCTGGGCCTAAATATTTTATACAACTTAGTACGACAAAAATTTAACGGTGAGATTGACTTAACATCAACCCTTGGAGAGGGAACGAAAGTAACCGTCTGTATTCCGGTTGAAGACTAGCGTACCTCTCATTTTCCACTACCTATACCCTGCGTTATAAATTCCCTGTGCAGCGCGCGACATTATTAAAATGTCGCCCTCACGACAGACGTGAAATCAAAGGCTGGGCAAGCTAAATACAAAAACATAACAAGGCATGTAGAAATGCAACTTTCACATTGGCGAAGTTCCGGCCACTTTTTAAACGTCGACGGTCAGCAAGTTTTTTATAAAACAGAAGGCACGGGACCAGTACTATTACTCATTCACGGATACCCCACCGCAAGTTTTGATTGGGCTAAAATATGGCCAGCACTTACAAACAAGTATAAATGCGTGACGCTCGATATGCCGGGGTTTGGTTTTAGCGATAAGTCACCAAAAAAATACTTAATTAAAGAGCAAGCAGACACGATAAGTGAGGTAATAAGGCATTTAGGTATTACAAGTGCCCATGTTCTATCTCATGATTACGGTGATACGGTTGCGCAAGAAATGATGGCGCAGCAACTGGAAAACGACCTTGCCTTTCGCATCGAATCGCTGCACTTACTTAACGGTGGCCTTTTTCCTGAGACACATCGTGCTCTGCCCATTCAAAAGCTGCTGCTCTCTCCAATTGGTGGTCTACTCATTCGCTTTTTAAACAAAAATGCAATTCGAAAAAGCATGCACAACATATTTGGCCCAAACACACCTCCTTCAGATCAAGACATCAATGATTTTTGGATACTTATCAGTACAAATAATGGTCACAAACACATGCACTTGCTTTTGGACTATATGAAGCAGCGTAAACTATACCGAGAGCGCTGGGTAAGTGCACTGCAAAATGCCAATGCCCCTCTTCGACTAACCGCAGGTATGGCTGATCCAATCTCTGGCGCGCATATGGTGGCGCGGTACAAACAACTCATTCCTAATGCAGACGTAATTGAGCTCGATCAAATTGGGCACTATCCGCAAATTGAAAGTGCTGAAGCCGTGGTGAAATCTATAACAAGCTTTTTAGGTCGCTACGCTAACTAAACGTGAAACTTTGTCTTGATACGGCACGCGACAGGGGTAATATAAAGCTTCACTGATTTAACTTAGACTCCCAACCAACGTTTATGGACGCTTCAACCAACAACGAAATTATACCTGCCGCTAGCTTTAAGCAGATTGATATTGGTTTCGTGACCCCTGCTGCTTCCATAAAACGGTTTGTACAATGCATATGGGTGATTGATAACCCAGAAGGCTCAGCTACAACGCTAAACGAAAAGTTTTATCCCGATGCAGGTGCTAGTTTGACTTTTTATCTCGATCAAACTAACTGTGAAGCACAATTGTTTTACCATACTCAGGTCTGCGCCATGCCGTGGGAACTGGCTTGCAGACAAATAAGTGTAAGATTTAGGCCCGGTGCCTTGAAATACTTGTTCGGTTTAACCTTTAATGACAGTAAAAACCAACAAATCGACATCGCGTTGGCTATGGTTAAGCAGCGTGATTCCTATCAACGACTACAAGCCTATCTTATTGGAAAAACTATTAGACAGCAGTGCTTAGCAATACAGCACTGGTTGATTGAGCTAGCAGAAAATACTGATGGAGCCTTTCAGAAATGGGAGCGCATGCTTTATCAGTCGATGAATTTACTGGTGCCCCCACAACATCTTGCCGATCAGTTCGGCGTCAGCCGAAGAACGCTGGAGCGCCAATTTCGCACTAACTTTGGTTTCTCGCCAAACAAACTGTATCAATTTGCTCAAATACGCCATGCTCGATCGTTATTAACCTCAAATTCTGAAGCGCTGAGCCACGTCGCATTGGCATGTGGTTACTTCGACCAAGCGCACTTTACGCATTCGTTTAGTGATTTCGCGCTGGAAACGCCCCTTCAGTATAGAAAGCGAAAGTTGTCGCAAATTTACAATTAAGCGTTTTGCTTAGACTTTATAGTTCTCCGCAGTTTAAAGGAGATCACTATGAAAAAACGTATTACACAATCTGAGCTATATTCTGAATATCCCCATATTCTTGAACACCTCACAGGCTTGGTTAAGCCTTCAGTCAAAAGTACTTTAAGTCATAAACTCATACATTTAGTTAAGCTTCGTGCGTCACAAATTAATCAGTGCGGCTTCTGCCAACACATGCACGCCGAAGAAGCGAGAGAGTCTGATGAAAATCAGTCAAGGCTTGATGTATTGTCTGCATGGAGAGAGCTAGATTGTTTCAGTTTTGAAGAGAGAACAGCATTAGCGTGGACGGAAGCGTTAACGCTTATCCACTCTTCCACTATTACTGAAGAAATGTATAACAGTGTAGAAAGCACGTTCGGAAAAGAAGGGCTGATAGAACTCACGTCTATTATTCTGCAAATTAATAGCTGGAACCGTATTTCAGTAAGCCTTCAGTTTCAACCTTCTATTTAGTAGTAAGGAAGACGTGAAAATGACTATCATGAAACAAGTACAAAATAACAAATTGGGTGTAGCCGCCTGCTTGTGCTTTTTTTGGGGAAGTACCCTTTTCTTGCCAGCCTTCAGCAAATTTGCAACCGCTGGAGTATGGTTATTTATGGCGGGTTCGTTATTAATGCTTTTCGATACGTTAAATGCACGTAACGATTAGAAATATCGAGCACCCGTGTGGGTGCCCTTTCTCATTATCTATTTTTCTCTAATAGCCTTAAGAATCTAATCCGGCAAACCAATCCAAGGTAGTTTGCCATAACGGTTCAGCACTCTTTCTAAAATATCCCATATGGCCAACAGCGCCAGATAACGCATTGGGATGTAAATCGACACGAGTAACAGGGGCATTTGCATAAAACTTAACAAACGCGTCGCGTGATTGAGGTAAGGCCCAAAGGTCATCTAGTGCATTTACCGCTACTATTGGCGTTTTAACTGCCTCGTAAAGCTTCTCAATTCCAAACATCTTAGGGTCATCAAAGAAATAATGGGGAAAGCGACACCAATGCCTCCATTGACTAAACACATTTCGAGGTAAGTCCTCACCCATTCCTAATACTCGCCATGCGCAATACCCTTTCCACCACGTTAAAATTGGTAAAACAACATTCCACATTGTAAGCACTTTCAGCTTTTCTGATAAAGGCATGTACCCGTGCCACCCTGCGCCTGTTCCATAAACATAAAAGCCAGATATTTTATGGTGATTGGGTAGTAGCCCAAAGGCATGACCACCGTAAGAGTGACCCACAATATAAAGAGGAACGCCATCCTGACTTACGCTTTCAACAACCGCAGCCAAATCTTGCTTGCCCCAATCCAATAGGTTCATCCTGAAGCCTTTCAACGTTGCGGGTTTAGACTCTCCTATCCCACGATAGTCAAACGTAATAGTTTCGAAACCTCGCTCACTGGCAAATAATGCAAACCGACGATAAAACCCCTGAGGTACGCCTGTTGCTCCGGCAATTATAATCCGTCCTTTGAAATCACCTTCTGACAGATATTTATACCCTTTTAGGCGGTAGTTATCGCTTGTAATAAATTCAATTGCTTCCATATCCCACCAAATTATAACGAGTGTCTTAATTATTTTTCGATGCTACTCTATAACAAGTGTTATAACAAGCGAGAATTGTATGAGCAAAAGTTCAGCTGAGGGCCGCCAAAGGGTAATAGAAACTGCGGCATCTATTTTATCAACGAGAGGGTTGAAAGGTGTGAGTATTAGAGAGGTGGCGAAGCTAGCCAACGCCCCCCTTGGTTCAACTTATCATCACTTTCCCGATGGTAAAGTTCAAATTATTACTGAAGCAATAGAGTGGGCTGGGGAAAAAGCCGCAGAGAGACTAAAAGGCTGTTTAGATAAAGATAATCAAAACGGACTCCAAACCTTTCTACATCAGTGGCGAGAGCGACTCCACCGTTCCAACTTTCAACAAGGGTGTCCTATTGTCGCCGCAGCCATTGAAGCATCTCAAGACGAACACGAAGAACAAATCAAGTTAGCTATTTCCCGTATTTTTAAGCGCTGGCAATCAATACTTGCAGATCATTTCATTTCTCACGGGCGAACTGTTGTGCTTTCGAATTCAATGGCGCTTACGGTAATTTCGTGTTTAGAAGGCGCGGTAATTCTTTCTCGTGGATATCAAACAATTGAGCCCTTCGATGCAATAATTGACACGCTTTCGTTGTTGGTTGATCAAGGAAAAGAAGATTCTGAATAATCGCCTTGGATGAAAGTTGATGCATGGGTGCCATAAAGTGAACGTCGCCCCCGCCTGCTATTGTTTATAGCCCGAGAGAGTCCGAACGGTTCGATTCAGTTCGTTGATTTGTTGGTAAATATGTTTAGATAGAAAACGCTTGAGAGTTAAGCTAATAGTGGGGTAGAGCCGAAATTTAGAACTAGGGGTATCGCTGAGAGCGAGGAAGAAGTTGGTCGGTGTGAGAGGATTTGAACCTCCGACCCCTGACACCCCATGAAAAGCAACATTATCTTTGATTAGTGAAAATTAGTTCTAATTAGATCAAAAATCATTTTCAACTAATTGTTATGTATAAACTTTATCAATTTCGCATGGCATGATTAGAATTAAGTAGAACCAAGTAGTTGAATCACCAAGCTGCTACACATATGCTACACCAAAATATTTTTCGACCATTGTGGTGCTACATTTGTCTACCGTAAAACTACTCATCAGTGATACTTCGCTCAGTAAAGTCCCTCAACAAATCAAACGAATTAATGATTCTAAACTCAGTGGTTTTCATGCTCGGATTGGCAAGGTATCAGAAGACAATAAGTCAAAAATAGCGTTGTACCTGAATTATCGAATTGGCGGCTCGGGAGGTAAACAACGTAATTATCTATTAGGCTATCATGGAGAGCGAGATCTCCAAGAAGTTCGTAAAGAGGTCGAGAGCTTAAAAGGCCGCATAGCAACCGGTGAAGATGTCTATGAAACTAAGCGAGTAGCTCAGAGAGAGCAATTTATTGAAGACGCTAGCCCTACCCTTTCAAAGCTAGCGAATGAATTTCTAACGCGATATGTGGATGTAAACCGAAAAGACCCAAAAGAAGTGCGCAGAATGTTCGAGAAAGATGTTCTGCCCACCATTGGCGAAATGAAACTGAAAGATATCACTAGGCGAGATGTTATTGAAAAAGTACTAGACCCCATCACTGACCGAAGTTCTGGCACACAGGCTAACAAGACGCTTTCGATACTGAAACAAATGTTTGATTTCGGCGTTGACAGAGATCTACTTCAGGGCAATCCCATTAGCACAGTAAAAAAGAAAAATATTGGCGGCTTTGAGAAACCCAGAACAAGAGCACTTACCTTCGGTGAATTGGTACAGGTATTTGAGCGACTACCTAAATTAGGAGTAAGCCCACAAGTTATCTATGCTCTTAAGTTTATAGCGTTGACAGGCTGTAGACCGATTGAGGTAACAGGTGCGCGCTGGTCTGAATTCGATTTCGAGGCGATGCTATGGACCATACCCTGTGAACGGGTTAAGCAGAAAAAAGGCGGCGACCGGATACACAAGGTACCTATGACTCAAAATATGGTTGTAATGCTAGATGAGTTGCGCTCAGCATTTTGTTACCTTAACTCAGAATTCGTATTCCCCAGTACTACATGTGTCAAACGTGGCCCAGGCGAACAACCAATTGACAGGCACTCATTATCGCGAGCTATAGACAGAAAACTTAAACAGATAGGTGTACCGAAGTTTGTTCCTCATGACTTGCGGCGAACTCTAGCTACACGACTAGGAGATTCTGATATCGGAGCCGACCCAATAGTTGTTGAAAAAATACTGAACCATCAACTACAAGGTGTTCAAAAAGTTTACAATTTGCAGGAATATATGGATAAACGACTCATAGTCCTTGAGCAATGGGCTATTAAGATGCAGACTAGTAAGTCAACAGAGTTAGATAAAACATAACATTCTAATGAATGCTCGAGTCATTCGAACCACATTAATAAAGGATTTTAAGTGAAATGATAATCAAAAGCTTGTTTTTTAAAGACGACATTAACGGGCTTTGTATTGAAGAAACCTCTTTTTCAGACCTTACTATTTTTGTAGGTACATCTGGAGCAGGTAAAACTACAATAATGGACTCTTTAGCCACGGTAGTGGGTATTGCGAAAGGCCTTTCTTCACCAGGTGATGAATGGGACTTGAAATTTTTTGACAATGAGCATCGAGATATTAGATGGCAGGGAAAATTTTCCAGTGAAGTGGAACAAATACAGTCAGACGAAAATTATGAAGATGATGATGAGGATGTTGCAAAAGTAGAGAGTGAAAGTCTTACTATCGACGGTAAAGAGGTCTTTAAACGGAATGACAACCTAATCACCTATAATGGCGAGAAGCTTCCACAAATTGAGAAACACAAGAGTTTACTATATGTCTTTAGAGACGATAACCTTATAGAAAAAGTTTATTCTTCACTGATTTCAATAAAAATTGCATCAAGCCACTCTCGTGAGTTTACTGATTTACGTTCAATTCCACTGGTTTATATTAAGTCTGATTCAACAATAAACGATCTGATTAATACCGGCAAAAAGGGTATTATCGGCCTTACTGAAAAGTATCCAGAATTAAATTGCCGAGAGAAACTTTACTATGCAAGTAAGTATGACCCGAGCGCGTTTGAAGAGTTCGAGTTTATCTATAGCAATATATTTCCGAATGTAAAAAAAGTGAAAATTTCGCTACTCGATAGTATCCGAGGAGGTGTTCCAAACAAAAATAAAAATGGAATTCACATAGAAATTGAACTTATTTGTGGAACAAAAGTCAGTCAAGCATCTATGTCATCGGGCATGTTTAAAACAATGACAATTTTAGCCGAACTTTTATTTTCATCTGGAAATGAAGTGTTGGTTATTGATGAAATCGAGAATAGTTTAGGTGTAAATTGCCTTCCTGAAATACTTAGTTATATTCAGGACAATGACTCTCAAATTATTTTAAGTACTCACCACCCTAAAATCATTAATAAGATTCCTGCTAAGTTTTGGAGAATAGTCACAAGAAAAGGTGGATGTATATCAACTCAATATGCGGAAGCAATATCGGAATCTACAAGTAAGCACGATAAGTTCCTTCAACTTATAAATAGTGACATTTATTTGCACGGAGCAGATTAATGAAGATGTATTTCTTAGTAGAAGGGAATAGCACTGAGAAAAAAGTTTATCCTGAGTGGCTGAAAATTTTAATCCCAGGTATTGAACAACACCTTAGTTACGATGATTTTAGAAAGAGTGAACAAGGCTTTTTTTTATTTTCCGGACAAGGCTACCCTTCCATACTAAACCATATTTCAAATTCAGTGTCGGATATAAATGATGCTGGTGACGTTAACTTTTTCTTTGTTGTATTAGATTGCGATGAAAGTAGCGTTGAAGAACGAGAAAAAGAGGTTATTGAAAAGGTTACAAGTGCTAATTTAAATGAAAGCACTGAATGTCATGTGATTGTTCAGAAGCGATGTTTCGAGACTACGTTGCTTGGCAATAAAAAAGTAATATCGAGGCAGCCTAACACTGAAAAAATGCGCACATATTCGCAATACTACAATGTAGTTTTAAATGACCCTGAAGAGATGGGTAATTATTCGGATAAATTCACACACTCCCAGTTCCACGAAGCCTATATTAGAGCGGCACTTGTTGAAAAGCGTGTAAAATATAGCAAGAGCAATCCTAAAGAAATAATGTCTAAGACATACTTTGATGAACTGATAAAAAGGATATCTTCTACAGAACATCTAGAGTCATTTAACAGTTTTGTTTCTAAAATATCTCAAATTAAAGAAACTTACATGCCAGAAGATTAATTCAGTTGCACTCATTTATATTAAGAGTTCATCAAATATTTTTTTGAACTCTTCTACTTGCAGCAGTTTTGTATCTGTTACATTTTTAAAAAAATAGTGAATTGATTTGGTCGCCATTGGGTTTTAATGTTACAAATAAATCTCAGTTATCTCCGGCCTAAAGTGCCCCATTTCCTGAGAAACCGTCTCTAAGGCTATTGCCCTGCTGTAGCCTAGAGCCTTCAACTCAACCATACGATCTTGCGCGTAGCTATGACGCAAGCCATGTGCGCCAGTTGAGAAAAACAACTTACGGTTGGAAGCCTTGTTAAACGAATCGGACCATTTTTTACCACCACCGATATCATAGCGCTGTAGGTACTTTATTTGACGGTCAACGACAGTCACAGGGCTTTTTAGTCTACGCTGTTCGAGTTGATTTACTAAGGCTGCAGGAATAAGCACGTGCCGCTTTAAACCACCCTTCCCCACAACAGTGTAAAGTGAGCCTGAGCGGCCATCCCATTTTGAACTCAATGCTTTTCGTCTATCTGGCTGACGCTCTTCACATCTGGCCAACGTCAAAAGCTCATGAGCACGTAGCCCAGCGGCGTATGCGATTTGTGTTGCTAGACTATGCTTATACAACTGTCCCTGAGATACGGCCTCGGCTTGGTTGCTAGTATAAGCCCTGGACCGTGTTGCTTCTGCTAATTCTGACTTGACGATATAGAGCTTACCGCTATCAGGTAATTTACCATTTAGCTGCATCATTACTTGCAAGGCCTGACGTTCCATATCAAGTGTTTTTTGCCCTACACTCTCAGCGCGATACTCAAGGTAAAACCGTGCTTGTTCTAACGATAAAGATTGCAAGCCGTTGAGCTTATTTTCCTTGACCCAAAAAGAAACCCTTTTCAGGGCTTCTTCGTAGTTTCTAGCTGTTCCAAGAGATTGTATTTTCTCGGCCTTTGTTAGCGCCTTAATGACGTTATGAGCCTGCGTACTGGCTTTTGCAAACTTAGGCATTTTTATCAAGCCATCGTTTCACTGTTGTCCAATCGACACGCATCCCCTTTTTCTTGATTAACCACCTTTGCAGCTCTGCTTTTGTGGCACCGGCATGAAAAAGTTTACATAACTGATACCGATAAACATCGAGCTTTGAAGCTTTCTTTCTCTTCCTGGCAATTAATTTGGTTTCAGCTTTTAGCTGAGCAACTTCGTTTACTTCATTAAAATTCATGACACATCCTGCGTATTGTAAGATTGACTGGCCTTATATGGCTCAGCGACACTAAAGCCTATTCGCCCCTGTTTAGCGCTACTACGCTTGGCTCGGACTGATCTCGCCAAAATTTAAAACCTCAGATACGTGAAAACGGCAGCTGAATGCGCCGACTTTAAAAACGCCTGAAAATGCGGCGTGACATGAATATAGCTATGAAAAGTGAGGGTCCTCACTACGTGTAAACGGCAGCTGAATGCGCCGACTTTTTTCGATGCCCGAACGGGCTATACATTTAGAGATTACCTGCTGAAAAAATCTTTTTCAATCTGCAAATAACGCCTGCAAACAGATAGCTGCATGTAAGAAAGCAAAACCCAGACGCCCGCTATGCTGAAGACGATTTTCGGCTTCGACATAGCGGGCGGCAACGCGCCCGAAAAAAGAGAGGCATAATGCTCATGATGCCTCGATAGCGAGGGCTGGGTTTTGCGTTCAACTTGCTGTTAACAGCAAACTATCTTACGCTTTAATCTCATCGATCGAGGAGGTTCTTATGACACCGCTAATAGTGAGCAATTTGATGATACTTGGCTTGGTTGCATTCTTCGCTGGCTATTTCCACTTCGCGTCAAAACAAGTGAGTAACACCGGCGAGAACTAGCCATTTTTAAAACTGGCAATCTGTTCCGCCAAGTCATCCTCTTCACAGTAAAGAAAAGCTGTAGGAACTTTCAGCACCTCCGCTAACGCCTTCACCGTCTTAAAGTCGGGCGAATGGACTCCTTTTTCATATTGGTTCATACGAGCAGAAGCTGAAAACTCGTCCATTCCTGACAGGATACCGAGTTGCTTTTGAGACAATCCCCGATCTTTTCTAGCCTGCTTCAATCGTCTGGGAAAAGGCGACTCATCGTTATTCATATTTGGAACTAACTAAAACTTGAAAACTAAGAGTTTCTTAGCTTTAATGAGTCATAGATACTCAGGAATCCTTAGTTTTATTGGAGTGCAATATGCTTTCGAAGATATTAAAAACAACCGCCTTGGTTGCGTTAGAAGTTCTGCTAGATGATCTAAGCGAAGATGCAAAAAAAAGAGACAAGTTTATTGATGAACACAATGACGGCGCAGGAAATGTAAATTTCTTCGGGGATGATTATTCAGAACAAGAAGCACGTGATGCCCACGACCGCGGTGAGTTCTACTACTAGAACCTTTGACAGAGCTTCACTCAACTGTAATTCTTGTGTTGGGTTTTTACTTTGCATTGGGATGCGCAGCCATCGGCTGCGTAGCTTTCCTTCAATTAGCTATCGAAAATCTCTACATTGTGCGCCGCGGATACAAGTCCGCCCTCACTCCTCCAGTGCCAGGTAAAGTACGAGTTAAACTGGTGTGAAAACTAATATCACTGACCAACTTAAAGAGAGTAGTAGCATTTTTGATAGATAGTCCGCAAATTTGAGGAGTTATCTCTTTTAGTGAATGTAACCAAGCATTCCTATTTGTTCGAACTTCGTGGAGATTCTTCATTAAATCAAAATCTAATTGACCAGACAATTCAAGAAGCTCGGTTACACTAGATACTGAAAAATCTCTACCAGTAAGCTTTTTTATTCGCCCTCGATTCATTCTCTCATATGTACCTGCTGGCCCTTTCTTACTATTCAAATATAGCTCCCAGAGATAATTCAACATTAATTCGCACGCGGTCCAACTCTGAATTAACGATTCGGCCATGGAGTTCTGGCTATATCTGTGGATAGACCTAACTATCAACTCCACAACTCTTAGCGAAGCATTGTAGTTGTTGGAAATTGTCTTTTCTAATACCGAATATGCGTAAACCAGAGCTTCTATTGTTAAAGTTCCCCTCCGCTCTATGGCCTTTGGTTCTCTTTTGAAAAATTGCTCATGTGTAGCCGCTAGAAAACATTGATAAGGCGAGGATTCAGAGTGGAAATTAAGTTTATGTGGGATAGCATCGGAATAAAAATACGTAACATCTTCAGCTCCTACCTCGGGCCCTAAACTAGTCTGAATTCCCAAGATTTCTCTTCTAGCTTTATGCACGCACAACTGAAAGGCATTAATAAGCTGAGCTCTCACATGTGATCGTTGCTCAGCTAATTCCGTTGAAGAACTAACGTCACGATGTTTTGTCCCATTATTACTATTACACTGAGAAATCAATGTAGCAGCAGCGGGCTCCCATTCGTGAGTATCAAAGAGAAAGAAACCATCTCGTCTAGCTTTAACAGTTATCCCACAATTTAAGGTGCAAGAATGCACAAATTCAAAGACTTTTTCACTTGAAGCGTTTCTGAAATGATCGCTTTCAATTGCTTCATCCACCCAAATTGAGGGCAAGTGCAGATAGCCAAAGTATGCAGGGGATATTATGTCGTTATGCAAGTTTACACCTCAGATAGAATAAACGCTTAGAAAGCGTTAAAAAATCGATTCTCATATACATTGCCAATAAAATCCACTTTACTCAAATCTACTTATGTAATAACGTTGCTCCACTGATTTAATCATCAGCAAAAAAAGGCGCTCTAACCAGCTGCCTGTTACACGTAGTGAGGAAAAGGACGGACCTTCCCCAGGTCAATCACTTCATAAATGTTTAACAGGTTTAGGTATTACGGTTAGGAGGGCTCATGTCCGCATTTATTACCACGAAACAAGCAGCAGCGTACTTAAATTGTACGCCTCAGCATCTTTACAATTTACGAAATAAACGTAAATCTGCCATTGAAGAAGGCGATAATACTCTAGCTAACAAGCTCGCGCCTGAAGCAATTAAAATTGGTGGAAAACTACTCTTTGAAGAATCCAAGCTGGAAAGCTGGCTCCGTACCTACGGCGAAGTTGCTTAGTCTGAGAATACGGCAGGCATAAGCGACCAAACTCACTGCCTGCCGTGGTGAACTGAATTTCAACATTGGTAGTTTATGTTATCTGAATTAATTCAGCCAGCCTTGGCTGCGCCTGCTTGTGCGCGAGAGAGGCTAACCGAGCGGCTAGAAATCACGACTCCCCCACAAACTCTTTGCGCACAAGAAGATGTGACAAAGAGTTCTTTTCGGTATAAATATAGTGCCTTACAAAAGTATCTCCACATCCAGGTTAATCCAGCAAACACAAAATGCTGGCTGGTATTTGATTTAGACGGGACAGACCCATTTATATGGGAAGATAAACTTCTACCACCACCAAACATAATCGTAAGTGGTCAAGGTCCTAAAGCTAAGTTGAAACAGACCTCCGCACACCTTTTTTACGCCATTCAAAATGTTCCAACTAGCCGGAATTCACGTCGAAAACCTATAGATTTCCTAAGCGATATCAAAAGAAAGATGACTTGCGAATTGATTGCCGATAATGCCTACACCGGTCCACTTTGCAAGAACCCACTTCATCCATTTTGGAAGACAAGTTTTCTACACGATCACGAATATAACTTAAACGAACTAAACGATGGGTTTGAGCGACCAGAAATGTACAAACGTGGAGACTTTGATTGGGATGATGTTCCCGATTCAAGAAACTGCACGGTGTTCCATAAACTAAGGTTCGAAGCTTACCGCAGAGTAATTTTCGCAAGGATAAATTGGAGCTATGAGCAATGGGAACAACACCTTCTTCAACTCGCGACTTACTTTAATGATTTTACCGGAAAAGACCTTAGTAAAACGCACCAATTGTCCCTTAATGAGCTTTCTTCGATTGTTCGAAGTGTTTCTAAATGGACCTGGCTTAACTACAACCCACCACATAATAGGGGCATAGCAGGTCTTTGGAACCTACCCATCCAAGCGATTACCCAAAAGCTGGCACAGCAAGAAGGTGCACGTTACACGCACCGAACGCGACAAGAGAAAACCATACAACAAATATTAGAAGCTAGATCTCGTCTTACAAAGCGAGGCGAGCGCCTTACTCAAATCAACCTAGCAAAGGAATCTGGTCTAACTCGTCAGACAGTAGCGAAGTACAAAGATTTGCTTAAATGTTAAGTATGCTGACAATCAGGGTATTATCGTTAAGCAGATGCTTAGGGAAGCTTTAAATGAGAAATTATGTATGAGTAAACCAAGCTACATATATGCTACATGGTTTAAATTATCAGAATTTCATTTGCTACATATATTGGGGTTATTATTTGTAACTTTCTGATTACTATAGATATAGATTGGTCGGTGTGAGAGGATTTGAACCTCCGACCCCTGACACCCCATGACAGTGCGCTACCAGGCTGCGCTACACACCGACCGAAAGAGCCGACAAGTCTACTCAATTTCAACGACTTTGC
>Ga0066836_10000680_pt1 | contig 16882 bp, 17 predicted proteins | sample ETNtaG_18_FD_71568 | JGI IMG/M metagenome (GOLD analysis project Ga0066836, IMG submission 71568) | Marine microbial and viral communities from oxygen minimum zone, Eastern Pacific Ocean - ETNP201302SV91 | ecosystem: Environmental > Aquatic > Marine > Oceanic | place: Pacific Ocean: Eastern... | reverse complement strand
ACAATTTTTGCCATTTTATTTTTTTCCTTTCGAGATTCCCATAATGTCAGATTCTTTCATTATACTATATTCTTTTCCGTCAATTTTTACTTCAGTACCCGACCATTTTCCAAATAGTACTAAATCTCCAACTTTTACATCCATTGGTATAATTTTTCCATCTTCGGTTCTGGCGCCAGATCCAATAGCCACAACTTTTCCTTCTTGAGGTTTTTCTTTAGCTGTGTCAGGAATAATAATCCCTCCAGCTGTCTTTTCTTCGCTATCCAAAACCTCAATTAAAACACGATCATGTAATGGTCTAAATTTCATATTTTTATAATTCTCCTAATTTTTTATATGCAGATATATAATGATCGATATTAATATTTCAATACCCTCAAAATAGTTAGAATTTATATCATAAATATACCAAAATACTGTATTTTTAATCCTTCTTGAGCTAATCATTAATATCATGAAAACGAAACTTATTAAGGGGTTAAGCGAAATTCAAAGCAAATACGATACATTTTTAATAGATTTGTGGGGTGTTGTTCATAATGGTGTTGAACTTTATCCAAAAGCAATAAATGTTCTAGAAAACTTGAATAAATTGAATAAAAGATTTGTACTAATATCAAATGCTCCAAGACCATCAAATAGTGTGGAGAAATACTTGATAAGCTTAAATATGGGTAAAAAATTTTTAAAAAATCTTTTTACATCAGGTGAGGCAGCATTACAAACTTTGAAAAACAATACTTATGGAAAAAAATTTTATCATCTTGGCCCCGAAAGGGACAAAGATTTAATTAAGGGTTTAGAAAAAAATAATACCAGCTTAGAAAAATGTGATTTTATTTTATGCACAGGGCTTTTTGATAACAAAATAGCAACATTAAAATATTATGAAAATTTATTAAAAAAATATACAAATTTAAAAATGCTTTGTACGAATCCTGACTTGATTGTTCATCGAGGAGCAATAACGGAGTACTGCGCTGGCTCGCTTGCTGCAGTTTTTGAAAAGTTAGGAGGAAAGGTAATTTACTTCGGAAAGCCTTATCCTGATATATATAATTTTTGTGTAAAAAAGAATGAAAGTATTCTTGCTATAGGAGATAATATAAGAACAGATATAAGAGGCGCCAATAAAATGAAGTTCGATTCATTATTAATAATTGATGGTATTCACAAAAAAGAGTTTTCAAATACAGCAATTGAAAATTACGATAAAGTTTTGAGTAAATATGAAACAGAAACGAAATATTATCAAGAAAGTTTGAGTTGGTAAATTATGAAAATTTTTAACAGTTTTTCTATTCCAAAGAAATATCAAAGGTCATCTTTAGCAATTGGAAATTTTGACGGAGTCCACAAAGGGCATCAAAAAGTTTTTAAATATGCAAAAAAATATGCAAAAAAAAATAAATTAAAATTTGGAATTTTAACTTTTACTCCACTACCAATCATGTTTTTTAATAGAAAAATTACAAATTACAGACTGGTATTAGAAGATGAAAAATTTAAATTATTTAAAAAATATGGAGTAGATTTTGTAATTAATATAAAATTTAATAGAAAGCTTTCAAAAATTAATGCAGATAATTTTATTAAGAGAATTATTTATAAAAAAATATATCCAAAACAAATTTTTGTTAGTGGTAATTTTAAATTTGGCAACAAAAGAAAAGGAAATATAAGTCTTCTAAAAAAATTTAGTGAAAGATATAATTATAAATTGTTAAATATTTCTCCATATAATTATAGAAAAAAAATAGTTTCATCATCTATCATCAGAAAATATTTGCAAAAAGGAAATATTCATCTAGCGAATAAATTGCTTTCAAGATTTTGGTCAATTACCGGTCAAGTTATAAAAGGAAAAAAAATAGGAAGAAAATTAGGTTATCGTACGTGCAATATCCGCATTCAAAATTATATACTACCCAAAACTGGAATTTATGCAGTTAAAGTATCAATACAAAACAAAAAAAATATATCAAATGGTGTTGCATACTTAGGATCTAGACCAACTTTTAAAGGAAAAGAGGTTTTTCTTGAAATAAACCTTTTTGGTATTAAGAAAAATCTTTATAAAAAGAAATTAAAAGTATATTTCTTAAAATTTATAAGAAGAGATATAAAATTTAGTAGTGCGTTGAAGTTAATAAAACAAATGAATAAAGATGTAATTTTAGCGAAAAAAAGTTTAAAAACAAAGTTAAGGACATGAGTAAAGAAAATATTAATTTACCAAAAACTTCATTTTCAATGAAAGCAAATTTACCAGTTAAAGAACCTGGAATTTTAAAAATTTGGGAAAATTTAAATCTTTACAGCAAACTTAGAGAGTCTCGCAAAGGTAAAGAAAAATTTGTTTTACATGATGGTCCTCCATATGCAAATGGGCACATTCATATGGGAACAGCATTAAATAAAATTTTAAAAGATATTATTACACGATTTCATCAAATGAGTGGAAAAGATTCGGTCTATGTCCCCGGATGGGATTGTCATGGACTACCCATAGAATGGAAAATTGAAGAGCAGTATAAAAAAAATAAAAAAAATAAAGATGAAGTCCCAGTAAAAGATTTTAGACTAGAATGTAGAGAGTTTGCTGAAAAATGGATAAAAATTCATACAGAAGAATTCAAGAGGTTAGGCATTGAAGGGGATTGGAAAAATTATTATTCAACAATGAGCTATGATGCCGAAGCGCAAATAGTAAGAGAGTTGGGAAAATTTTTATTAGATGGAAGTTTATATAAAGGTTTCAAACCTGTTCTTTGGTCTACTGTAGAGAAAACCGCTTTGGCTGATGCTGAAGTTGAATATAAAGACCACACTTCCAATACAATATACGTTGGCTTTAAAGTCAAAACTTCAAAAATTAATTTATTAAAAGATGTTGAAATTGTTATATGGACCACTACCCCCTGGACTATACCTGCGAATAAAGCTTTGGCTTACAATAAAAATATGGATTATTCAATTATTGAGATTAATACAGGTTCAAAGAATTTTGATAATAAAAAAATTGTAATTGCCACAAAACTTCTTGATCAAGTTTCGAAGGAGTGTGAATTAGGTGCGTATAAATTAATTAAAAAAATTAAGGGAAAAGATTTTGAGGGAACAATTTGCTCACATCCTTTTGAAAATTTAGGATATCAATACGATGTGCCAATGTTGGAAGCAAATTTTGTAACTCTTGAGCAAGGAACAGGCGTTGTACATTGTGCTCCAAGTCATGGACCAGATGACTTTAATTTGTGTTTAAAACATGGAATTAAATCTTTAGATACAATAGATGATGACGGTAGATACACCAAACATATAAAAAAATTTGAAGGAATTCATATTTTTAAAGCAGATCAAATTGTAATTGAAAATCTTAAGGAATGTAAAAAATTATTGGCAAATGGAAAACTTACTCATAGCTATCCTCATTCCTGGAGATCAAAGGCGCCTTTGGTTCATAGAGCTACGTCTCAATGGTTTATTTCTATGGAAAAAAAGGATTTAAGAAAAAAAGCACTTAAAGCAATTGATGATACTGATTTTTATCCTGAAAGAGGGAGAGAAAGAATTCGGTCTATGATTGAAACTAGACCGGATTGGTGCATTTCTCGACAAAGAATTTGGGGAGTGCCTCTACCTCTTTTTGTTTCAAAAAAAACAAAAGAACCTTTAAAAGACCTTGAGGTAATAGAAAATATTGCAAAAATTTTTGAAAAAGAAGGAGCTGATTGCTGGTTCACAGATGACCCTCAAAAATTTTTAGGAAAAAAATATAAAAAGGACGATTATATCAAGTCCAATGACATAGTCGAAGTTTGGTTTGATAGTGGGGCCACTCATAGTTATGTACTTGAAAAAAGAAAAGATTTACTTTGGCCGGCCTCTATGTATTTAGAGGGTTCAGATCAACACAGGGGTTGGTTTCATTCTTCTTTACTAGAATCTTGCGGAACTAGAGGTAGAGCGCCATTTAAAAGCATTCTTACCCATGGTTTTGTAGTTGATGGCAAAGGTTTAAAAATGTCAAAATCAACGGGAAATATAATTGCACCAGAAGATATACTTAAGAAGTACGGAGCTGACATTTTGCGTACATGGGTAGCAGCTTCAGATTATGCTGAAGATCTCAGACTAGACTATTCAATTTTAGAACAACATGCGGAGTCATATAGAAAAATTAGAAATACCTTTAGATTTTTACTAGGAAATTTAAATGATCAAAAAGTAGATTTTAAATTAAGCTCTAAAGAAATAGATAAATGGCCAGAACTTGAACGTTATATTCTTCACAAAATATTTGAAGTTAATAAAAATTTTGAAAAATATTTTAAAGAATATAATTTTCATAAGCTTTATAAAGAACTACTAAATTTCTGTTCACTAGATTTGTCAGCATTTTATTTTGATATTAGAAAAGACGTACTTTACTGCGATGATTTAAAATCTGAAAAAAGAAAAAACTGTACTAATTTATTGTCATTGACACTAGATATTTTATTAAAATGGTTTGCTCCAATTCTTTCTTTTACAACAGAGGAAATTTTTCAAATTATTAATGCTGAAAAAAAAACAAGTATACATCTCGAAAATTTTCCTAAAATTCCAGAAAACTGGGAAAACAAGAAATTATATGAAAAGTGGGAAAAATTAAAAATAGTAAGAAATGTTGTAAATGCAGGAATTGAAGTTAAAAGATCTAGCAAAGACATTGGCTCAAGTCTCGAAGCAGATATAGAGATTTATCTTGGAGAAGAGTATTTAGAACTTGTTAAGGACATAAATTTGTCTGAATATTTTATTACATCAAAAGCATGTGTAAAAAAAATGATTAATGACAATAAACTCTTTAAACTAAACGATATATCCAATGTAGGTGTTATAGTTGAAAAAGCAAAAGGTGAAAAATGTTCCAGATGTTGGAAAATTTTGGGAAATCCATGCGAGAGATGCAACGGTGTATTAAAAAATAAAACTAAATGAAAAAAATTATTATTATTTTATGTATTTTTTCTTTAGATAGAGCTACAAAATTTTACTTAATTAATTTGCAATCAACAGGAACAGATGTTGATTTTTATATATACCCATTCTTAAATTTTTATTTAGTTTGGAATTCAGGTATTGGATTTGGATTGGTATCTATGGAAGCTAGTATTTATTATCATATATTAACATTTATAATAATAGCAGTTAATCTAGGACTTATATATTTTCTAATTAAATTAAAAGGCGCATATACTTATTTATTGTCTTTAATCGTGGGTGGTTCACTTGGAAATTTGTTTGATAGAATATACTATTATTCAGTACCAGATTTTATTGACATACATATAAATAATTACCATTGGTTTATATTTAATGTTGCTGATATCTTTATAACCACAGGTATAATTGGACTTATTGCAACTGAAGTAATAAAAAAAGAAAAGAAGTCAAAAAATGCTTAAAAATTTTTTTTATTTAATACTAATAATTTTACTAATTCCTTCTTGTAATACCATGGGTTCAATTAAAAGAGGATTGACAGGTGAGAAAGCGAATTCTGCAGATGAATTTTTAGTTAAAAAAAAAGATCCCTTAATATTGCCACCAGATTTCGAAAATTTACCAACGCCATCTGACATGACTAAAAAAGATGAAGATTCGATTTTTGAAAAGAAAATAGAAGAGCAAATAACAGAAAGCTCCACAGAAGCAAGTAGTGTTGAAGAATCATTATTAAGGAAAATCCAAAAAAAATAAATGTTTAAAAAAAATAATTTTTTTCAAAATCATTTATCAAATTCAAAAAAATATTCTAATAATTTTAAAAAAACTAAAATAATTTACAAATCACTTTTATTGGATTTAGAAAACAATAACATTCCATTCTTAAAATCATTTGAAAAAAATTACGAGTTTGATTTTTCAAATTTATTGGTAAAAAATTTTTCAAGATATAAAAATATTATTATAGTTGGAATCGGTGGATCTATTTTAGGAACAAGAACTATTTATTCTTTTTTTAAAAGCAAAATAAAAAAATCAGTATTTTTTTTTGACAATTTAGACCCAAATTTTTATTTAAATTATAAGAAAATTAAAAATATAAAAAATTCATGCTTTATAGTTGTTTCTAAATCTGGTAATACGCTTGAAACTATAAAAAATCTGAATCTTTTATTTCCAAAACCTTTAGTAAAAAATAAGCTTGCCATTATTACTGAATTAAAAGAAAGTTCTTTAATTAATTTGGGACAAAAATTAAATGCTAAAATCATTGAACATAAAGATTTTATCGGTGGAAGATATTCTGTTCTTTCTGAGGTTGGCATGTTTCCCGCAGCTTTGATGAATTTAGATCTAATTAAATTTAAAAACTTAAATAAATTAATAAAAAATAAAAATTTTGTTTATTCTTTAATTAAAAATGTTTCTTCAATTTATACTTTATACCAACAGGGTATAAGAAATTCTGTAATTTTAAATTATGATTCAGGACTAAATGATCTTGGTTCATGGTACCAACAATTAATAGGAGAGAGTTTAGGAAAAAAAGGCAAAGGTATAATGCCAATAGTCTCTACATGTCCAAAAGATCACCATAGTTTAATGCAACTTTATTTGGATGGTCCTAAGGATAAATTTTTTACTTTTTTTAGTTCTTACGCTAATAATAGAAATAAAATAGAATCTATTATTAATACACAATGCAAAGCTACTAAAAGCATTTTTAGCAAAAAGAAGATATCTTTTAGGAGCTTTATTTTTAATAAAAATGACGAAAATGAATTAGGTTCGGTATTTACTTTTTTTGTTTTAGAAGTATTACTTCTATCTCGTTTAATGAACGTAAATCCTTACGATCAGCCAGCGGTAGAGCAAATAAAAACAGAGACCGAAAAATTATTAAAATTAAGAAGATAAAACTTTACCAAATATTATTTCTGAAAGGCCATATGTTCTTTTATCAATTGTTTTAAAAAGAATGTTTATATTTTCTTTAGTATTTTTATGTTTATGAAAAACAATAATTCCATTTTTTTTTAATAGATTTTTTTCTACTATTAATTCTATTAAAGAATTTATTTTTTCATTCTTAAAAGGTGGATCGCAAAAAATGAGATCTAATTTAATATGAGGCAAGTAAGTAAAAAAAGTTTTATCGTCTTCGAATGCGTTGAAGACATCACCATGAAGTATTTTAGTTTCATGACCAACATTCAATTTAATAATATTTTTTTCTAAAATTTTTATAGCTTCTTTTTCTTTTTCAACAAAAAAAACTTCTTTTGCACCTCGCGATAAGCATTCGAGTCCAAAAGAGCCTGTGCCAGAATATAGATCTAAAATTCTAGCATTTTCTATATTAAATAATATTTTATTTGAATGGAGAAGAAAGTTAAAAATACTTTCTCTGACCATATCTTTTAATGGTCTAATTTTTTTATTTTCTGGACCATAAATGGAAGTGCCTTTAAATTTTCCAGCTATAATTCTCATATTTTTTTATTATTTATTGCTCTCCAACCAATATCTTTTCTAAAAAATCCATCATTCCAATTTATTTTATTAATATTATCTAAGGATATTTTTCTTGCTTCAATTAAATTTTTAGAAAAAGAGGTAACATTGAGCACTCTGCCACCAATTGAATAAACTTTATTATTTTTTAAACAAGTTCCAGCGTGAAATATTTGGCTATTTTTATCTATTTGTATGTTAAGTAAATTTTTAATTTCACTATTTTTTATGTAATTAGATGGATAACCTTTTGCACAAACAACAATAGTAATACAATTTTTATCACTCCATTCTATTTTGATATTTTTCAATTTGTTATTTATTGCATAATCTATAATTTCTAATAAATCTGTTTTTAGCCTCATCATTATGACCTGACATTCAGGATCACCCATTCTGACATTGTATTCAATTAAATAGGGTTCTTCTTCTTTAATCATTAAACCTGCATATAAAAAACCTTTATATGAGTGTCCCGAATCTTTCATTGCTTTAAGAGTAGGTTCTATAATTTTTTTTTTAATTTTTTCTTCTAGCTTTTTAGTGAGTAAAGGAGAAGGGGAGTAGGCGCCCATGCCCCCAGTGTTTAGACCAACGTCTCCTTCGCCAACTCTTTTATGATCTTGAGCGGATCCAAAAAAATAATACGAATTTTCGTCTACTATTGAAAAGTAACTTAATTCTTCACCCTTTAAAAATTCTTCCAAAACCACTCTCTTTGAAGAATAAAACTTTCCATCTAAAATTTCTTTTGTATTTTTTAGAGCTTCTTCCATAGAGTTACAAATCGAAACTCCTTTTCCAGCTGCTAAACCGTCAGCTTTAACTACGACAGGCATTGCATTTTTCTCTAAAAATTTAGAAGCGTCATTTAAATTATCAAATACACCAAAGTTAGCGGTAGGAATATTATTTTCTTTACATAAATTTTTCATGAAAGCTTTCGAGCCTTCTAATTGCGAAGCAAATTTATTTGGACCAAATACCTTAATTTTTTTTGAATTTAAGTAATCAACGATCCCTTCAACCAGTGGCTGTTCTGGCCCAACAATTACAATATCAATGTTATAATTTTTAATTATTTTATATATAGCTTCAAAATTTGAAATGTCCTCTTCTACATTTTCTGCTATTTTTTGTGTACCAGCGTTTCCTGGTATACAAATCAGTTTTTTTATTTTAGGAGATTGTTTTAGCTTATAACAAATCGAATGTTCTCTGCCACCACTTCCTATTACTGCAAAATTCATATATTATAGATATCATATCAATTTAAACATGAATGGACATAAAGCAAAACTTAAATTTAATTCAAATAATTTTGAAATCATCGAGAAAGGTGATTATGTTGTTTGTGCAGTATCTGGGAAAGCCATACCTCTGAACAAACTAACGTATTGGAACGTCGAGTTGCAAGAACCTTATTTTTCACCAAAAGAAGCTCAGCAAAGATACGAAAAAATAAAAAAAAAATGAAAATTTTAATAAGTTTTATATTTTTTGTTGTCACAACCTCAAGTTTTGCCACTACATTTGAAGGTAAATTTATTCAGGGACATTTTATTATTGGTAAAACAGAGCCAGGTTCTGAAGTTTTTATCGATAAAAAAAAAGTAAAAGTTACAAACGATGGTTATTTTGTTTTTGGTTTGGGTAGAGATAGAAAAAATGACATTGTAATAAAAATAAATGAAAAAAAAATTATAAAAAAAGTTTTTAAAAGGGAATATAAAATTCAAAGAATAGATGGACTTGAGGAAAAAAAGGTAACGCCTCCAGAAGAAGTTTACGAAAGAATTAAAAGAGAAAATAAATGGATAGGAGAGGCTAGAGCAATTAATAGTGATTTAACTTTTTTTAAAAATAAATTTATTATTCCTGTTGAAAATGCAATCATCACAGGTGTTTATGGAAGTCAAAGAATTTTGAACGGAAAACCAAAGTGGCCGCATTACGGATTGGATTTTGCAGCAGATGAAGGTACTGAAATTAAAGCCATGTTAGATGGAACTGTAACTTTAGTAGAATCTGATCTATTTTATACTGGAGGAACTTTAATATTTGATCACGGACATGGTATTTCAACTTTATATATGCATATGAATAAGATCTTGGTGAAGAAGGGTGAAAAAGTAAAACAAGGAGATATTATAGGTACTGTTGGATCAACGGGAAGAGCTACCGGTGCCCATTTAGATGTAAGACTCAATTGGTTTCAGAAAAGGCTAGACCCAGCTACTGTACTTGATATTAATAACTAAAGATTTGCTTAAAGCTTTCATTATTTCCAACGATTATGTGACCAAATCCATTGTTTTGGATTATTAAGTATCATTTTTTCTATTACCAGATTAATTTTAAGTGTAATTTTTTTTGTATCTTCTTCATCGTTGCCTGTTTTTTCAATTTTATAAGGTTTATGAATTATCATTTCAAAGTTAGGACCTTCTTTTCTTTCCAAAGAGATTGGAACTAATTTACAATCATACTTTAGAGCAAGCTGAGCAGGTATAGTTGTGGTGTGAGCAGGTTTGTTGAAAAAGAGAGATCGTGGACCCTCACTAACGCGCTGATCAACCATTAGAGCTATACTGTAACCATCTTTGACTTTACTTATTATTTCTCTCATACCCATCCTACCTTTTGGAATTTGATTTGGACAAATATATTTCATTCTCAGATATTCCATTAATGGATTTAAGAGGAAATTATTTAGCGGTCTGTAGATTGCAGCGCATTTAATTCCAAATTTATCTAATTCCATAGCCATTAGTTCAAAATTTGCAAAATGAGCTGAGTAAAAAATTACTGTTTCCTTATTTTTTTTAATTTCATTGAGATATTCAACGCCGTTAATTTTCATATGATCAAAATTTGTTTTATTAAACTTAAAATCTTTTAAAAAAACATACTCTGAGAAAGTTCTTCCAATATTTGACCACATACCATTAATGATTTCGGATTCTTTATTTTCATTTATTTCACCTAATGCAGTTTTAATATTTTGTTTAATTATTTTTTTAGATCTGAATAATGGACCTACTAAACCACCCAAAATGCCTCCAAGATTTGAAGCATTCCTTAAACCAATTATTTTAAATATGCAAAATAATGAAATTATAATTATGAATTCAAAAAAATATTTAATAATTTTCATATAATCTTTTTTACTTCCTCAATAAATTGATTTTTATTTTCAATTTCGATGTCTATTTTTAGACAATTAATATTTTTTTTGTAGCTATCAGGTATTCTAAAATAGTCTTTTTCTGTTGTTATTAGAATGTGATTATTATTTTTTATTTTATTTGAAAGATTTACTAACTCTTTTTCTGAATAGCTATGATGATCAGGAAAACTTACTGTTTCAATAACATTTAATTTACTATCTATTAATAAATCAAAAAAATTTTTAGGATTTCCAATTCCAGCAAAGGCAATAATTTTTTGGTTTTGAAATTCAGTAATATTTTTGGCTATATAATTTGAATAAAAAATTTTTATCTTCCTATTGTTTTCAAGTATTTTATTTTCAATATTTTTATTTTTTTTACCATTAATAATTACGCAGTGAGCCCTTTTCAAAGATGTAAGATTTTCTCTTAATGGCCCAGAAGGAATCGTAAATCCATTACCAATCCACTGTTTTTCATTAAAACAGATGATTGATAAATTTTTCTTAATAGAAAAATCTTGAAAACCGTCGTCAAGTATTAAAATATTAGCTTTATTTCTTATAGCTTCCTCAATCGCTTTTTTCCTGTCAGCATTTTCGTAAACATCTCCCACCTGTTTTTCAAGCTCAACTTCATCTTTAAAAGATTTATATTTTTTTCTAATAAATGCTGGATTCATATTTAAATTTTTTAAATATGTAAATAACTTCATAGATAATGGTGTTTTTCCAGTTCCGCCCAAGTAAATATTTCCAACACAAATAATAGGGACTGAAAACCGCTTAGATTTTGTTAAGGAGTATTTAAGTAAGCTTAAAACTTTGATTAATAATGCTATTGGAAAAAGTAAAATTGAGAAAAAAGACACTTCATTATTATCCCAAAACTTTGGTTTAAAAAGATTCATCTATAATTATTTATATATATTTTTTTAATTCTAAGATCACATTATTAAATATATTTTGACCATAATTTTCTATTATTTTAGCCATCCCATTATCTTTTGCTTTATCTTTTTTAAATTCTTCAACTAATGATAGACTCAACTCATCAGAATTGTTTATCCGTTTAGTGATGTTTAGAGTTTTTAGATACTCATAAATTTCAACAAAATTACTGACATTTGGACCGTGAAATATTTTGCAACCTAATTTAGCTGGTTCAATTGGATTTTGTCCGCTGTCTTTTATTAGAGACTTAACCAAAGATTTTCCCATAAAAACACATTTTGAAATATTGTAAAATTTTAAAGCTTCTCCATATGAGTCAACTAACAATATATCTGTATTAGAATTTAATCGATCTAAAGTGCTTGATAATACAATTTTAAGATTTAATCTTTCTAAATCATTTTTAATTTTATTAACTCTATCTATGTGTCGAGGAATAATAATTGTTAATAAACTTTTATATTTTTCTTTAACTTTTAAATGCAAATTTCCACATAAAATCTCTTCATTTGGATGAGTGCTTGCAGCACACCATATTTTTCTATTATTTATTTTATCTAGAAAATTGGTATCTAGTTTTTTATTAGTGTCATTTTTTATATTTGAAAATTTTAAATTTCCATAATTTATAATATTTTTTGCACCTAAAATTTTTAAAAATTTTTCACTTTGTATGTTTGATGCGATACATGAGTCAAACTTTCCAAAAATTTCTCTTGCAAAATTTATTACCAATTTCCATCTTAAAAAACTTTTTTCAGTAATTCTAGCATTGACTAATAAAAGAGGTATTTTTTTTTTATTAATTTGCCAAATTAAGTTTGGCCAAATCTCCGAATCAATAAAAATTGCTAAGTTTGGGTTCCAATGATTTAAGAATTTATTTGTATATATTGGCACGTCCAGAGGCAAGAACTGATGAATTACTTTTGAGTCATTGCTATATTTTTTTTTTAAAATTTTACCCGAACTTAAACTTATTGAGGTAATAAGAATGTTCTTAATTTTGTCTTCCATTAAACAGCGATCAATTAATGGCAAAATACTCATTGCCTCACCAACACTTGCAACATGAAACCAAATTAGAAATCCATTATCTCTAGGTATATTTATTTTAGATAATTTTTCTTTGTATCTAACAGAATCTTCTTTGTTTCTAATTTTTCTTAGGAATAAATAAAATGGAGCCAGTGGATAAAAAAGGTATGTTAAAAGTTTATACCAAAAATACATAAATTACGCGCTTAACTGCTTGCTATAAAGATTTTTATAAATTACAGAATTTTTTAGTAAATCGCTATGAGTTCCTATATCTGCTATTTTTCCTTGATTTAAAACAATAATTTTATTTGCTTTGATTATCGTAGATAATCTATGTGCTATAACTAAAGTTGTTTTATTTTTTGTTAAATTCATAATTGCATTTTGGACTTTTTCTTCAGAGTCGGAATCAAGCGATGAAGTAGCTTCATCAAGTAATATTATGGGTGAATTTTTTAATACAGCTCTAGCAATAGAAATTCTTTGCTTTTGACCACCAGACAATCTAATGCCATTTTCTCCTATAAGAGTTTGGTAGGATTGAGGTAAACTTTCAATAAATTCACTTGCCGCTGCAAAATCACATGCTTTTCTAATTTCTTCTTCACTTGCATCTAATTTAGCGTATGCAATATTTGCACGGATAGTATCATCAAATAAAATTATATCTTGACTGACCATTGATATATTTTTTCTTAAAGAAGAAAGAGAAACAGAATTTATATTTTGATCATCTATATGAACCTCACCTATGTTGGGATCAAAAAATCTTGGAATTAAATTTATGATTGTGCTTTTTCCTGCGCCGCTGTGTCCAACTAATGCCGCTGTGCTGCCTCCTTCAATTAAAATATTTATATTTTTTATTGCAGCATCACTAGTTCTTGGATATGAAAAACTTACATTTTGAAATTCTATATTACCTTTGTTTATTTCTAATTTTTTTGCAGAAGCAATTTCTTTAATATTTGGTTCAGCATCAATAACTTTAAAAACTCTTTCTGCCCCCGCCGCACCTTGATAAAAAAGCATATTAATTGTAGCTAATGAACGAATTGGCTGATAGGCCAACATCATTGCTGTTAAAAAAGAGAAAAAATTGTTTATTTGCATTTCACCTGATGCAATCATGAATCCTGAATAATAAATAAATCCAGCTATCATAATACCTGTTAGAATTTCCATAATTGGCGTGGCTCTAATCATTATGAATCCTATTTTGTTTTGCTTTTCCATCATTGATGTGATTATTTTTTTTGACCTATCAAATTCAAAATTTTCTTGTTGATAAACTTTAATCATTCGAGATCCTTTTAGCATTTCAGACAAAAATGAAGTTAAATTAGCAGCTATTTTTGTGCTTTCAGTTACCGCTTTTCCAATTCTTTTTCCTAGAGATTTTGCAACGAAGGCTGCTAGAGGCATCATAATCATAGCAAACATAGCAAGCCTCCAATTTTGATAGAACATAAGTCCCACTAAAACAATTAAAGTTAATGAATCTTTCATTATGTTTAGTATGCCGGCACTTACTAGATTCATGACTTGACCAACATCATAAAGGAAATGAGAAAGGTATTTTCCTGAATGTTTTGATTCAAGAGTATGAACGTCAGATCTTAATACCGAAGATGAGAGTTCAACTTGCAGTTCTCTTACAACTCCGTTGCCAAGTTTAATCAGTATTATCCTAGCAAAATATAAAGAAAGACCTTTAACAGAAAAAGCTAATACAATAGCAAAAGGTATAAGCAGCATAAGTGAACGATCTTGCTCTATAAAAATTTTTTTTACAGCTGGATCAAGCAACCAAGCTATTGAGGCAGTTCCTCCAGCAACACCAAATGATAAAAAAAGCGCAAGCATTACTTTGCGTAAATTTTTTTTAATGTAAGAATTGTATAATCTAAGTAGAATTTTTATTAGAGTTGAAAGATTCATAAAATTTTGAAAGAAAAAATAAATAAAAAAATAAATAATCCAGTTAAATTATTGCTTTTAAAAGCTCTGAGACAAGTGGCGGGATTTGAAGGTTTAAAATAATTTATTTGATATATAAAAGTAGCTATAAATATTATAGATGTTAGTAAAATATATTTTTCAATTTCCATCATAAAAAACATTATTAAAATAAATAAAACGCACAAGCAATAACAGGTTCCAACAAAGACTTTTAGATTATTTTTAAACTTAATGGAGGTAGATTTTACGCCAATAATCTCATCATCATGTATATCTTGAAGTCCATAAATCGTGTCATAACCAAGTGTCCAAAATATGGCTGATACATATAACAGAAATGGTTCAATCGATATATCATTTGTTAATGCTGTCCACCCCATTATTATTCCCCAGTTAAAGGTTAACCCTAAGAAAAGTTGAGGCCAATAAGTAATTCTTTTCATAAATGGATAAGCAAACGCAAAGAGCATTGAGCTTAAACCTAAAATTATTGTTAGTTTGTTAAACTGAAGTAGTGCTATTAGCGCTAGAAGACAAAATACAAAAATATAAACAAAAGATTCTATAATTGTAATTTTGCCAGCTGCTATAGGTCTGTCTTTTGTTCTTTCAACTTTTTTATCTAAATCTCTATCGATTATGTCATTAAAAATACATCCGGCGCTTCGCATTAAAATAGAACCTAAAAAAAAAAAAATAATATATTTAAAATATAATTGAGTTTCCTCAACAACATAATACCCAAGTGTTAATCCCCATAAAGATGGCCAAAACAAAAGCATAAAACCTATTGGTTTATTTAGTCTAGTTATTTGGATTATTATTTTTAATTTTTCCATTAAGGGATGATAATAGCAGGACCAATGATTTTTCTTGCTTCTAAATCTTCATGGGCTTGAACAATGTTTTCTAATTTATACTTTTTAAATATTTCTATTTTTACTTTTCCAAATTTTATTTGTTCAAATAGTTTGTCGGCAGCCTCATCTAACAATTTTTTGTTTGTAAAATAATGTCCTCCAGTGGGGCGGGTAAAAAAAAGACTTTTTGGTTGAATATGTTTTTTTACATCAACATTTTTTACAGGACCTGATGCATTTCCAAAAGAAACCATCATTCCTGTATTTTTTAAACAAGCTATAGAATCTTCGAAAGTTTTTGCTCCAACTCCATCATAGACTACAGGAACCCCTTCTCCTTTGGTAAAATTCATAACTTTTTCAACAAATTTTTCTTTGGAATAATTTATAACTAAATCACAACCATTTTTTTTTGCTATTTTTGCTTTTTCTTCCGAACCAACAGTTCCAATAACTTTACATCCAAGACTCTTCGCCCATTGGCAAAAAATTTGCCCAACTCCACCGGCTGCTGCATGGAACAAAACTGTATCGTTAGATTTTACTGGAAACGTTTTATATAAAAGATAAAAAACTGTTAGTCCTTTTGTCATTATAGATGCTGCTATTTCAAAGGTAATTCCATCCGGCAATTTTACCAATTTATCTGCTGGATAAATTCTTTCATCAGCATAAGATCCTATAGGTAAACCACCATAAGCAACGCTGTCTCCAATGCTTAGATCTCTAACTTTTGACCCAATTTTTTTTATTACCCCAGAAGCTTCAACTCCTATCCCGGAAGGAAGAGGTAATGGGTACGTACCAGATCGATGATAAGTATCAATATAGTTCAACCCTATTGCTTTAGTTTCTATTAAAACTTGATCTGGACGAGGTTCCCTAAGCTCAATATTTTTAATTTGCAGAACTTCTGGACCGCCATTTTTTTCGATTTTTACTACTCTTGTCATTATTAAATTATATTTAGCAACTCTTTTAAATTATTAATTACAAATTTTGGTTTATAGTTCAATTTGTCAAAAACTTTATTGAAACGATTTACCCAGACAGCATTATAACCAAAAACTCCTCCGCCGGTAACATCCCATGTATTTGAGCTCATAAAACAAATATTTTCAGGTTTGCAATTATATTTTTTAACAGGCATTTCATATACTCTTGAGTCAGGTTTATATATTCCAACAGATTCGATAGATAAAATATCATCAAAATAATTTTGAATATTATTGCTTTCCACCAACTCTCTCAAAAGATCTGGAGTACCATTAGACAAAATAGCTATTTTAATTTTTTTAGTTTTAAGATTTTCTAAACATTCTTTAACTTCAGGATAGGGGCTAAGCTTTTTATATAAATTTAATAATTCATTTCTCATTTC
>Ga0066836_10000674_pt1 | contig 16927 bp, 19 predicted proteins | sample ETNtaG_18_FD_71568 | JGI IMG/M metagenome (GOLD analysis project Ga0066836, IMG submission 71568) | Marine microbial and viral communities from oxygen minimum zone, Eastern Pacific Ocean - ETNP201302SV91 | ecosystem: Environmental > Aquatic > Marine > Oceanic | place: Pacific Ocean: Eastern... | reverse complement strand
TTTTAGCACCTTGTCTTAATGCAGTTCTATTGCAATCCATGGCCGTGTCACCTCCACCTAACACCATGACTTTCTTTCCTTTCATACTTATATATTTATTTCCAGGCGTATTGAATAAGTTTCTTATATTAGAATTTAAATATGGTAATGCATCATATACTCCATTCAAATTCTCTCCTTTAAAACCTCCTTTCATGTATGTGTAAGCCCCCATTCCTAAAAAGACAGCATCAAATTTTGTGATAAATTTTTCAAAACTTATATCTTTACCAACTTCTGTATTAAGAATAAATTCAACTCCCATGCCTTCTAGAATTTCTTTTCTTTTATTTACAACTTTTTTGTCCAATTTAAAAGGCGGAATACCAAAAGTTAACAAGCCTCCAATCTTTTCATATTTATCATATACAAAAGGCTTTATTCCATTCCTAACCAGAACATCAGCACATGCTAAACCAGCAGGCCCCGATCCAACAATACCAACTTTTAAATTAGTTTTATTGACACCTGATAAGTCTGGTCTCCAACCTTGGTTTAGTGCTTCGTCAGTAATGTATTTTTCAATACTTCCAATAGTAATAGCTCCAAAACCATCATTTAATGTGCACGCACCCTCACATAACCTGTCTTGTGGACATATTCTGCCACATATCTCAGGAAGTGAATTAGTTTGATGTGATAATTCAGCAGCTTCAAACAATTTATTTTCTTCAATCAATTTTAACCATTGAGGAATATAATTATGAACTGGGCATTTCCACTCACAATAAGGGTTCCCACATTCTATACATCTACCAGATTGTTCGCTAGCTTGTTTTGGCTCATAGCTCTTATAGATTTCTTTATAATCCTTTATACGTTTAGATGGATTGATTATTTTTGGATCCATACGTCTAAGCTCTAAAAATTGAAGGTTTTTATCCATAGGAGCAGTATACACATTTTTGTTAAAGAAATGTTGATTATTATTTCTATTTAAATATACTTAATATTGTTATAGAAGAAATAAAGAAGATATGGCTTATAATATAAGGAAAACAAAAAGACTTATTATATATAAAGAATTGCTAGAAACTAATACTTCTATTCAATTTTCAGTAGATTTGAAAATATTCCGTGTTCCACTAGATGATTTTCATACCTATCTTAAGGAAAATACAAATGTTTTAAACACATCAACCTGGATAGATAGGGGACTATTTCACTGGCCTAGGCCAACAAAGAAACTATTTTTATTTCTTAAACCATATGATATTACAAATGAGGTAGATGATGAAGATGAGGGAACTGAAAATACACATTGGGATAATATGCTAGAAACCTTGCAAGCCTATAAACTAGAGAATGGTCATTGTTATGTAGCAACAGACTATAATCAAACAAATTATGAAGTTCAAGATCCTCTAGTTACCTGGGTGCTTAAAGTTAGAAAAGACTATATTGAGAGAAATATGGATCCTAAAAAAATAAGAGCGCTTGATGATATTAACTTCATAAAATGGACAAACCTAAAACAATATTTTAAACCTGAAAATATTATTGAAAGAAATACATTAATTAATGCATTAAACAGTGTTGAAAACAACACAGGAGATTAAACTAAGATTTAGCTTTTAAGAATTTAGTAAGTTCTTTACATGCTTGCTAACCACAGCCATATCCACATTATCTCCATGATTTTTTTTAATTAAACCAATTACTTTACCCATTTCTTTTATGGAGCTTGCCCCACTTGAAGTAATTGTTTCCTTTATGAGATTAATAACATCTTCTTCAGACATTTCTTCGGGAAGATAATTTTGAATAATATCTATTTCTTCACTTTCCTTTAATGCTAAATCTTCTCTTCCGGCTTTTGTAAATTGTTCAAATGACTCTTGGTTTCTTTTCAAAGCTTTCTTAAGTATTTGTATTATTTCACTATTAGTTAATTCTTTATTTTTGTCTTTTTCTTCTTGAATAATAAAAGAGAGTATAAACCTCATTTTTTCAACTTTGTTTTTTTCACCAGATTTCATTAGTTGAACTAAATCTTTTTGAATTTTTGCTTTCATTGACGATTTTGATTGATTATAAATATTAGAATTTTTTGTACGGAGGTTTTTTTCTTATTGCCGTCATACTAAGTTTTCTTTTATATCTTTTTGTAGCAGCAGCAATTTTTCTCTTTCTAACAGAAGTAGGTTTCTCATAAAATTCTCTTCTACGAGTTTCCGTTAAAATCCCTGCTTTTTCGCATCCCCGTTTAAATCTTCTTAAAGCTATTTCAAACGGCTCATTTTCTCTTATTTGTATACTTGGCATATATTTATATAAAATAGTTTATAATGGCGTAATAGTACTTGATTGTACTAATAAAGCAATATATTTAACGGTATTTTAGGACTAACTTTTGATAATTTTAGGCATAGAATCTTCATGTGACGAGACAGCATTAGCCATTTTTGATTCGAAAATAGGTATGTTAGGGCATGTTATAAATTCACAACATGCAATACATAACCAATATGGTGGAATTGTACCCGAATTAGCATCAAGGGATCATATTAAAAAATTAGTGCCGTTACTAGATGATTTATTAAAAAATCATAAAATTAATCTTAATCAAATTAATTTAATTGCATTCACCAATGGACCTGGACTATTAGGACCATTATTAACTGGCACAGCATTTGCAAAATCATTAGCATGGTCATTAAATATTAAATCTATAGAAATAGACCATCTTGAAGCACATATTTTTTCAGCAATGATTTCGGAAAAAAATCTTAAACCTCCTTTTATCTCCTTATTAGTCTCTGGGGGACATACTATTTTATCCTTAATAGAAAAAAATTCTAATTGTAGAGTATTGGGAAAAACTTTAGATGATTCAGCTGGAGAAGTTTTTGATAAGGTAGCTAGACATTTAGGATTAGCATATCCAGGAGGTCCTGAAATTTCTAGAGAAGCAGAAAAAATACAAAAATCATCTTATACATTTCCTAGACCAATGATTAAAAGTCAAGATTATAATTTTAGCTTCAGTGGCTTAAAAACTAGCGTCATACAAACGATAAATAATATTAAATTAAATAAAAATTCAATAGCAGATATTTCACATGACTTTGAAAGCTCTATCATAGATGTTTTAATCACAAAAACGATTAAAGCATCAAATGAATTAAATATTGACAATATTGTTGTAACTGGAGGTGTTAGTGCAAATAAAAAGCTAAGAAATAGGTTTCAACACGAAGCTAAATTAAAACATATATTTTTTCCTAACATTGAATTTAGTACAGACAATGGAGCAATGATAGCTTACTTAGGATGGATTAAATCAAAATCTAATTTTACTAACAATTTAGAAATAAATCCTGATTCTGTATCAAGATTTTTTTAATATATAATTATAAATATTCTTTCTATGCGTTAATAAAACAGTAATCATATTAATAATAGATAAAGCCAACATAAGATCATGGTCTTTTAGAATTACAAAAATAATAGGTAAAAATAAAAAACTTATTATAGCCGATAACCCTGAAACTCTTGATATAAAAAAAACAGTTAACCAAATTAATATTACACTTACTCCTATCAAATAATTTAGAGCAAGCAAAATACCCAAGGAAGTTGCAACACCTTTTCCTCCTTTAAATTTAAGTGTAATTGGAAAAATATGACCTAATAAAATTAAATATCCTAAAGCATATATTTCATAATTTAATAAATTAGAATTAAATAACAATACTGTTGGAATATAACCTTTTAAAAAATCTCCAATCAACGTTATCGTTGCTGCAAGTTTATTTCCACTTCTATAAACATTGGTTGCTCCTGGGTTATTGGACCCATAAGACCTAGGGTCTGGCAAAGCGAAAGCTTTTGATGTAATAATAGCAAATGGTATGGAACCAATTAAATACATCAATATACATACACTTACTATATAATCGTTAATCATATTTTCTACCATTTGATTAATATATAATTAATATAGAAATAATAATATAGAACCTTTCTTCTTAATATGAATAATTTAAATATAATCTTACTACATGGATGGCTGTTAAATAGCAACATATGGGTTGATTTCAAAGAATTATTCCCAAAAAACATAAAAATAATTACACCTGATCTTCCTGGATATGGAAGAAATAAAGAAATATGTAGTGAAGATAAAGATTTTTGTTTAGATTATTTTTCAAAAATCACCAAACCTTCTGTTTTAATTAGTTGGTCATATGGAGGTTTGCTAAGTTTAAAATACGTGTTTAATAAGTATCCATATATTAAAAAACTAGTACTTCTTAACTCTAATTTAAGTATTTATAAAGATAATACGCATTTAAATCATAAAAACATCATTAAATTAAAGGGAGATTTAATAAAAGATAGAAATAAAACAATAAAAGAATTTTTATTTGAGTGCTGTAAAAATTCAGAATTTTCTGAAAAAGAATACAAAATAATTGTAAAACAATTTCCTAAACATAATTTTCCATCAAATGAAATATTAGTAAATAATTTAAATTATATGATTGATTCAAATCACATAGATTGTATAAAGAACTCATACAAAGATATACTTATTATAAATGGTAGCAATGATCAATTTACTAAAAATGAACCCAAAACATATATTTCAAATAATAATGTTAGATATGAGTTAATTAAAGGAATGGGGCACATACCATTTATTTCTTTTAAAGAAAAAGTATTTAAAATAATAATGGATTTTTTAAATTATTAAATATGAATAATTATAAATCAAAAATTTTAAAATCATTTAATACTAGAGCATCAACATATGACAAATATTCTCTTATACAAAAAGAGGTTTCAGTAAGAATGATAGAGAAACTTAAGTTTATAAAAATTTCTCCAAAAAATATATTAGATCTTGGGTGTGGCACAGGTCATTTATCATTATTGTTGAAAAAGTTATATCCTAACGCTCACATTACTTGCTTAGATTTTTCACCAGAGATGTTATCTCATTGTAAACTTAAAGAACCAGCATTTGAAACAGTATGTGCTGATATCGAAGACTTGCCATTTAAAAAACCACAATATGACATTATAGTTTCAGGTTTAACTCTGCATTGGTGTAAAGAAATTGAGAAAATTTTTTATGACATATATAACATACTTAATGAAAATGGAATTTTTATTTTTACAACAGTAGGGCCTGACACCTTAAGCGAACTAAAAGAAACATATAAGTCAGTAGATGATAAAGATCATATTAATATATTTCATGATATGCATACTTATGGTGATTTATTATTAAATATAGGTTTTGATGATCCAGTTGTAGATGTTGAAAAAATTATAATGGAATATTCTAGTGTACAAAATGTTTTTAATTCTATAAAAAAAATAGGGGCTAATACATTAACACATAGCCATAGAAACAAACTTACTAAATCTATGTATAAAAAAATTGTTGATTTGTATCCAAAAACCAAAAAAATGACATATCCGGTAACATATGAAGTGATATACGGAACATCATGGAAAAAAATAAAAAAACCGCATAAAAAAAGCCCTAATTTCATAGAGATAAAAAAAATTTGATTTATATCAAAAGAGAATATTTGTTAAATTAGAAATTCTATAAATACTAATACTGTGTTATTATATTCTCGTCAAAAATGGACGATTTATGAGAAAAATAGTTACTTTATTTGCCGCAATTTTCCCATCTATTACTTTTGCCGCATGGGAAGTCAATATGCCAAGAGGCGTAACCCCAACTAGTGAAATAGCATATGATATTCACATGTTAATGTTTTGGATTACAGTTATTATTGGAATTTTAGTTTTTGGCGTGATGATATATTCCATAATTTATCATCGTAAGTCTGTAGGATATATTCCAGCTAATTTTCACGAAAGCACAAAAGTTGAAATTATATGGACCATAATACCTTTTTTAATCTTAATTGGATGCGCTATTCCAGCCACTAAAGCATTAATTATGATGGAAGATACTAGTGATGCAAGCGTTACATTGAAAGTTACTGGTTACCAATGGATGTGGGAATACGAATATTTAGAAGATGGGGTAAATTTCTTTAGTAAAATTGATAACGAAAGCAATAAAGCGAGAAGGTTAAATTCAGGTATAAATGTTAATAAGGTAGATAATTACTTACGCAATGTTGACAACATAGTAGTTCTTCCTACGAATACTAAAGTTAGAATTTTGTTAACTGCTAGTGATGTAATTCATGCATGGTGGGTCCCTGAACTTGGTGGCAAAAAAGATGCAATTCCAGGTTATATAAATGAAATGTGGCTGAATATAAAGAAACCAGGAACATATCGAGGACAATGCGCAGAGTTATGCGGGAAAGATCATGCCTTCATGCCAATTGTTGTAAAAGCGGTACCAAAAATAGAATTCAAAAAATGGGTATCAATTCAAAAAAATAATAGAGTTGCAAAGAATAAATAAACTTAGGAATACTTTTTATGAATACTAATATAGATAATGTGCATGACGATCATCATCATACTCCAACAGGAATAATGAGATGGATTACCACAACAAATCATAAAGATATTGGCACACTATATCTTTGGTTCAGCCTACTCATGTTTTTCATTGGTGGTTTCATGGCTTTAATTATAAGAGCTGAATTATTTGAACCTGGATTACAATTAGTTATCCCTGGATTTTTTAATCAAATGACAACAATGCATGCACTTATAATGATTTTTGGCGCTGTTATGCCAGCTTTTGTTGGATTAGCGAATTGGCAAGTACCGTTAATGATTGGTGCACCCGATATGGCTTTACCACGTTTAAATAACTGGAGTTTTTGGATTTTGCCTTTTGCTTTCACTATGATGTTAAGTACATTATTTTTTGAAAGCGGTGGGCCAGCAGCTGGTTGGACTCTTTATCCTCCATTATCTTTGCAAGGGGGAGACTCTATGCCTTTTGTAATTTTATCTATACACATGCTTGGCATTTCATCAATTTTAGGAGCTATAAATATTATAGCTACAATTTTAAATATGAGAGCACCTGGAATGACGTTAATGAAATTACCTATGTTTATTTGGACATGGTTAATTACAGCATTTTTACTTATAGCAGCGATGCCAGTATTAGCAGGCGCAATTACTATGCTTTTAACTGATAGGTTTTTTGGAACAAGTTTTTTTACTGCTTCTGGTGGTGGTGATCCTGTTATGTTCCAGCACATTTTTTGGTTTTTTGGTCATCCTGAAGTATATATCCTAATACTCCCAGCTTTTGGTATTGTATCAACAATACTACCTACATTTTCAAGAAAAAAATTATTTGGTTATGATTCCATGGTTTATGCAACTGTATCTATCGCTTTATTATCATTTATAGTTTGGGCGCATCATATGTTTACAGTAGGCATGCCGTTAGCTGGAGAAATATTTTTCATGTTAACTACCATGTTAATAGCAGTTCCAACTGGCGTTAAAGTATTTAATTGGGTTGCAACAATGTGGCAAGGATCTATGACTTTTGAAACACCAATGTTATTTTCAATAGCATTTATAATTTTATTTACTATTGGTGGATTTTCTGGACTTATGCTTGCTATGACCCCAGCTGACTTTCAATATCATGATACTTATTTTGTCGTTGCACATTTTCATTATGTGTTAGTACCCGGAGCTGTCTTTGCTATTATTGCTGCAGTATATTATTGGTTGCCTAAATGGACAGGTAAAATGTACGATGAAGGATTAGGTAAATTGCATTTTTGGTTAACTACAATTTTTGTCAACCTTACATTTTTCCCTCAACATTTTGTAGGATTAGCTGGGATGCCAAGAAGAATTCCTGATTACCCAGTTCAATTTGCTGACTTTAATGCTATTTCATCAATAGGAGCTTTTGGTTTTGGTTTATCACAATTATTATTTTTATATATTTTATATAAAACTTTAAAGCAAAATAAAACAGTAGAAGATAAAGCTTGGGATGGAGCAGAAGGATTAGAATGGACCTTATCATCACCTCCTCCATATCATTCATTTGAAACACCACCAAAAATTAACTAATGAATAAATATAGAAAAACATATTTCCTTTTAACCTGCGCAGTTGTATTTATGTTTTTCTTTTCTTATATGTTAGTTCCTTTGTATGATATATTTTGTGAAGTAACAGGTTTAAACGGGAAAACCAATATAAGTAAAGCTATAGTTTTAAATGAGACACCAAAAAATCGATTTGTAAAAATACAATTTACATCAAATGTAGCAGAATCTGCACCATTTCAATTTCAACCATTTAAAAAAGAAATGATTGTGGAAGTGGGTAAAATTTATAATACTTCATATTTATTAACAAATAAATCTACAGACATAAAACATGTAACGGCAAGCCCAAGCGTAGTTCCAAGCCAGAATGCAGAATATTTTAAAAAAATAGAATGTTTTTGTTTTACTGAACAGAAGATATTAGGATTAACAACAGAGTCGTTACCGCTACAATTTATTATTGATAATAAATTACCATTAGAAACAAACACGCTAATATTGTCTTACACATTATTCAATACAACTAATCAAGCAGGGTTAAAATAAAGAGTATATTATGAGTGAATCAAATAATTATTACATCCCACATGAAACCAAATGGCCTTTTTTAACTACACTATCACTAGTGACAATGTTTATAGGAGCTGCAAACTATATGAATGGTTATTCATCAGGTATAACAATAATGCTAATAGGATTATTTTTAATATTTTTTATGGCTTTTGGTTGGTTTTCTACAGTTATAGCAGAAAGCGAAAAAGGTATTTATAATTCACAAGTAGATATATCTTTTAGATGGGGAATGGTTTGGTTTATATTTTCTGAAGTTATGTTTTTTGCTGCGTTTTTTGGATCATTATATTATGCTAGAGAACTTTCTTTACCTTGGCTTGGAGGAGATGGTTATAAAATATCTACAAATTTACTTTTATGGCCACAATTTGAAAATGTTTGGCCATCTAATGGTCCATTAAATACAGGTGGTGATTTTACATTAATGAAAGCATCTGGCATACCAGCATTAAATACATTGCTTTTATTAACAAGCGGTTTGACAGTAACATATGCTCATCATGGTTTAAAAGAACAAAATAGAAAACAGTTAATAAATGGTTTAATTCTTACAATACTTCTTGGTTTTACATTTGTTGGGTTTCAAGCATATGAGTATATACACGCATATTCAGACTTAAATTTAAAATTAACAACTGGTATTTATGGATCAACTTTCTTCATGTTAACTGGATTCCATGGCTTCCATGTAACCTTGGGGGCTATTATGTTAACTGTTATACTTTTCAGGTGCACTAAAGGACATTTTTCTGGGGATAATCACTTTGGTTTTGAAGCAGTAGCATGGTATTGGCATTTTGTTGATGTTGTTTGGCTTGGGTTATTTGTTTTTGTTTATTGGCTTTAATTATAAATACCGTGAGGTTTAATTAAATCTAAGTAATACCCAATAATTAATAAAAAAAATAATAACAAAGACAGTATAATCCTTGTTTTTAATGAATGAAAACCTCTTTTAGATGGTTTTTTATCTTTTATAATATAGAAAAAACCTAAAGATAGATTATAAATAATTAGCGCAAGTAAAATTAGTATTATATATTTCATTTTAGATGATTAATTTAACACAAAAATTAGAAGGGAAACAAACTTTATCTAAAGTCGTAAAATTATTTATTTTTTTACCTCTAATATCATTGTGTATGTTTCTTGGTATGTGGCAAATAGAAAGAGGTCAGGAAAAACAAGATATTTATAATTTATACTTAAATAACATTTCTAAAGAGCCTCAAATATTTGATGATCTTCATGAAAACATTCCAGAATTTACAAAAATTAAAATTTTTGGAAATTTTGTTTTAGAAAAACAATTTTTATTAGATAACCAGGTTTATAAGCAAAAAGCAGGTTATGATGTTATAACCCCATTAGAGATTAATGATAAAATATTATTAGTTAATAGAGGGTGGGTGAGTAATAACAATAGACAGTTTATTCCTGATATATCTCTTGTAAAAACAAATAACCCAATTATTGGTTATATTTACTATTATAAAGATAGCTACACCCTCTCTAATGATGTCTATGAAAATAAGTGGCCATTATTAATTCAAAATATTGACATTAATCAAAAATCATCCTTATTGAACAGGGAAATACTTCCTTATATTTTAATTATGAGTGAGAGTCAAGATAATGCATATGCTTTAAAAAAAATATATAAAAAAAATTCTCAATTAAAACATTATATGTATGCAGGACAATGGTTTATTTTTTCTATAATAGGGTTTGTTTTTATGATAATTCTGTTAAGGAGATAATGACAATGAATTCTAGTAGATTAAAATTTTTATTTATTGTTTTAATTTTTGTCATACCTTTCATATATTCATATATTCTTATTAATAAAAAAAATGTAGAAAAAGAATTACCCACTTCTAATTATGGGCAATTCGTAACTCCAATTGTTTCAATTAATAATATTTCATACATTGACTCTTTTGATAATAAAATAAATTCTAATTCTTTAAATGGAAAGTGGACATTAATACATTATATTGATAAATATTGTGATGCGCCCTGTCTTAACAATATTTATTTATTACGCCAAATTAATATAGCACTAGGTAAAGATATGAATAGAGTGCGAAGAATGCTTTTAATTAATCTATCTGATCATAATACTGCTTCTATTCAAAAAAAATATCCACATTTATTAATTGTTAAAAGTAAATTAAATAAATTACATGACGTAATAAAAAGGATTAAAAGTGATACTGCTAATATTTTTATAGTAGATCCAATGGGAAACGTTGTATTAAAATATAATCAAGATTTTAATGGAAAAAAATTTCTAAAAGATTTAAAAAAATTACTTAAACTTTCTAGAATAGGATAACTATGAATATTACAACAATAAGAAATCTAAGTTTTTTTGGAGCTATTTTCACATTAGTTGTTATATCTATCGGGGCTTGGGTTAGACTTACATATGCAGGTCTTGGTTGTCCAGACTGGCCAGGTTGCTATGGGTTGTTAAGCACTCCAGATACAGTTTCAGAGATAGCTAAAGCTAAAGCATTATATCCTGATGCAATTATTGATAGTGGTAAAGCATGGAGAGAAATGTTACATAGATATTTAGCCGGAATACTTGGCTTGTATGTTTTTTTTATTTCCTTCTTGACTCTTAAATATGCAAAACATGTAAACATATATTTACCCATATTTCTTGTGCTGTTAATAATTGTACAATCACTTTTAGGCATGTTTACAGTTACTGAGCTTGTTAAGCCTACTATTGTTACAATGCATTTATTATTTGGTATGGCAACAGCATCATTATTATTGTGGAATGGATTAAATATTTACACGAATAAAACAATTTATAATAAACCCATTAATGTTTATATTTTAATTTGTACTTTAGCGCTAATTGTGCAAATTATTATTGGTGGTTGGACTAGCACCAACTATGCCTCACTAGCTTGTACAGATTTTCCTAAGTGTGCACAAGAGTGGTGGCCCTCAGATATGAATTTTACCAAAGCTTTTACTGTTATAAATTTACCTGATGTAAATTATGAGATTAATCAGATAGACTACAAATCTAAATTAGCAATCCATTTTACTCATCGGTTAGGAGCTTTGATATTAACATTTTTATTTATAGGCCTATTTTTTTATTTATTCAAAATACAAAATTCTGTAATTTTAAAAAAAATTGGAATGATTGTATTAGTATTTTTTGTGGGTCAAATATTATTAGGAATCTCTAATGTTTTATTTAGTTTACCAATAACTATAGCTGTTATGCATACTGTAAATGCTTGTATATTATTGATGAGCATGATCATATTATTATTTTATTCGACATATAATCAAGAGAAATGGTAAAATCACCAAATGGAGAATTCAACAACATATTCAGCTCAACGTTTTTTTAATCTCTTAAAAGAATTTATAATACTTACAAAACCTAGAGTTAATCTTCTTATTATATTTACTGCAATTGTTGGGATGTTGCTTGCTCACCAAAGCCATCTTAATTATGAGTTAATATTTTTTGCAAGTATAGGAATTGGGCTAGCTGCATCTTCTGCAGCAATCATTAACCATGTTATAGACCAAGACATAGACTCTATTATGGATAGAACTAAATCACGACCATTAGTAAAAGGACTTATAAAACCCTTGCATGCAATATATTTTGCTATTTTTTTATCTATAACATCTATATTTCTTTTATATGTATTAGTAAACACATTAACAGCTGTATTAACATTTTTCACAATTATCATATACTCGTTCATTTATTCAGTATATTTAAAAAATCTCACTTCTCAGAATATTGTTATTGGTGGAATTGCAGGGGCTATGCCACCTTTATTAGGGTGGACTTCTATTACTAATCAAATAGAACCCTTTCCGCTCATTTTGTTTTTAATAATATTTCTTTGGACGCCACCTCATTTTTGGGCTCTGGCAGTGTATAAATATGATGATTATAAGAAGGCTAATATTCCAATGTTGCCTGTAACTCATGGTAAAGACTTTGCTAGATTACATATTTTTCTATATTCTATACTTTTATTTTGTATTACTTTATTTCCATATGTTCTTGGCCTATCTGGATATTTATATCTATTTGGAGTAATAATTATTGGTTTGAAGTTTATGATAGATTCCTACATACTTATGAAATCAAAGTCGGATACAAAAGCCATACAATTATTTAAATATTCTATTACTTATTTAGCAATACTATTTTCTTTGCTTTTGATTGATCATTTTTGGCACTTAAATTTATATTAAACTTAAGCAAGAAACATAGAATCTTTTAAAAGGTTTAAAGATTTATTTTCTATTTGTCTGATTCTCTCTATAGAGACATTATATTTTTTTGAAAGTTCTTCTAGTGTAATTTTAGTTTCATTTAGATAACGTTGTTTAATTATATCTTTACTGCGATTATCAAGTTTAGACATAGCACTTTCTAATTTTTTCAAATCAGTATTTCCATCTGTTTCATATTCTAATTTTAATAAAGGATCAACGTGACTATCGTCTGTTAAATATGAAGAAGGAGACATTTCATCATCATCCAATGGATCAAAAGAAATATCTAATCCTGACAATCTAGACTCCATGAGAGTAACTGTCTCAGATTTTACGTCTAACTCTTTTGCAATATCATCAGTCTCTTTTTTTGTTAACCATGAAGATGTAGTTTTTTTGCTTTTTAATTTAAAAAATAATTTTCGTTGAGCTTTTGTAGTAGCTATTTTAACTATTCTCCAATTTTTTAATACAAACTCATGTATTTCAGCTCTTATCCAATAAATTGCAAATGATAATAGTCTGACATTTCTATTTGGATCAAATCGTTTAACAGCTTTCATTAATCCAATATTTCCTTCTTGAATTAAATCAAGTAACGGTAAACCATAACCTCTATAAGTTTTAGCAACATGAACTACAAATCTTAAGTGAGCCATAACTAATTTTCTTGCGGCTTCTATGTCATCTGATTTGTGAAGTTTTTCAAATAGTTTTTTCTCTTCTTGTTGAGACAGGAGAGGTGTTTTTCTTAACTCATTAAGATATAGCTCAAGAGAGTCTGTTGTTTCAAGACCTTTTGATATATTAATTGGCAAATGTTCCACTAACTCATTACTCATAACATATGCTCCTACAAGCTAATTATAGTGTCTTATTTTAAGGATTCAAGACTTTAAACCATATTATTTTCTTATAATAATCAATATTTTAGGTAATTTTTCGTATTAATCAATAATTTTATAAAAAATGACTATTTTTTTAATTATAATATTTCCTATATAATCCATGTGGTGAAAACACTCAAATATATATTAGTGCTCCTTATAAGTATCTTAATATCAGATATAGCTATTTCTAGTACAAATTTTAATGATCGAATAGAACAATACCAGCTCAAAAATGGACTAAAAATCATATTAATTAGCGATAATAGAAGCCCAATAGTTATGTCTAGCGTATGGTACAAAGTAGGCTCAAGTTATGAATATGAGGGCATTACGGGAATATCTCATATTTTAGAACACATGATGTTTAAAGGAACTGAAAATACAAAACCAGGAGAATTTTCAAGAGAAATTAAAAAAATAGGAGGAACAGAAAATGCTTTTACCGGAAAAGACTTTACTGGTTATTATCAAAAGGTACATAAAGATTATATAGAATTATGTCTTAAACTCGAATCTGATAGAATGATCAATTTAAATTTATCCGAAAATGATTTAAAAAGTGAAAGAGAGGTTGTGAAAGAAGAAAGAAGGCTAAGGACAGAAGACAATCCAATTTCAAAAATATTTGAAAAAATAGGACTTCAAATTTTTGGTTTTAATGGATATGGGATACCTATAATTGGAACAATGGATGACATTAATGCTATTACAATTGAAGATTTAAAAAAATGGTATTCCAATTACTATGTCCCAAATAACGCAACACTTATTATTGCTGGATCTTTTAATAAAAAAGAAACAAAAAAATTAATACAAAAATATTATGGAAAAATTGAAAGAAAAAGTGTTAAAAAATTTTCAAAAAAAGACACTCTTCAAACATCATACAAAGATATCCTATTAAAGGATAATGTATCAGACCCCATTTTAGTTCTCTCTTTTCGTAAAGAACCTTTTACAAATATTAATAGAAAGGAATCTTATGCATTAGAAATATTATTTGAGTTAATGGATGGTGCTTATTCTTCTAGATTTACAACAAATTTAGTTGATAAACAGATCGCGTTCAATACGTTTATTTCATATGATACTTATTCAAAAGAGAATAATTTAGTCGCTATAGGAGGCTCTCCTAGAGAAAATGTAAGTGTTGATGAATTAAAGAGATTAATAATAAAAGAATTTGATAATTTTATTAAAAAAGGCCTTAAAGATAATGAGTTGGAATATACTAAATCAAGATTAATAGCACATAATGTATATAAATTTGACTCTATTTTTTATCAAGCAATGCAAGTAGGGGTATTGGAAACAAAAGGATTTAATTGGCAGTTACTTGACCAATACATTATTGATATTGAAAGTATTACCGAACAAGATTTAATTAATGTTGCAAAAAAATATATAGTAGAAGATTATATATTAACCTCTATAATTAATCCGCTATGATTAAATTTATCTCTACTTCTATATTACTTTTTTTTATATATCAATGTGACTCTTATGCATATCCAAATATAAACTTTATAAAAGATAATCCTGATTATTTACTTATAGAAGAAAATTCATTGCCAATTATAGATATAAGAATTGGCATAAAATATGGTAGTAGAGATGATGGAGCAAGAACAGGAATAACAAATTTTGCAATTAAATTATTACATAAACAAGAAGTAGACAATAGTAAGCTTATACATCATTTTGAGAGAATTGGCGCTATATATAATTCAGATGTTAGCAGGGACTCAAGTTATATATCAGTTAGATTAATTAGTACACCTGAAAATATTCATTATGTATCAAAAAAACTAAATATATTACTTAAGCATCAGCATATAACTCAAGATTTAATAGACGATAACAAAGACATAATTCTTAATGCTATAAATAGAGGAAAACTAGATCCTTCATCGATAATACAAAATAAAGCAAATGAAATATTTTTTATAAATACTGGTTATTCGCATCCTATTTTTGGATATAAGAAAGATGTTAAAGATTTAAATATCAAAGAAGTAAGAAATTATTTAGATTCAATAATTAATAAAAATTCTCTTGAAATAAATATAGTTGGTGATATAAATGAAAATTCTTCAGCAAATTTAATATCTAACCTTTTAAGCGGCATACCACAAGGAAAAGATACTGATAAAGAAAAATTTATATTAAATTATAAAAAACATAGACAGGTAATTAATATCCCACATAAAAGCAAACAAACCCATATAGCAATATATATACCTTCAGTTACACGTCTTAATAAAGATTTTTATAATATTTTAGTAGCTAATTATATTTTTGGCGGAAGTGGATTTGGATCTATGCTTATGAAAGAAATTAGAGAAGAAAAAGGTTTAGCATATTCTGTTTATAGTTACCTAGCACCATATAGTGATTTTGGAGTACTTAAAATAAGCATGCAAACAGAAACAAAAAATACTAGCAAAGCTATAGAAATATTAAAAAATCAAATTATAAGATTTAGAAATTTTAATATATCTAGAAGCAGTGTTGGGTTTGCTAAAATAGGTTTATTAAGAAGTTTCAATTTACGGTTTGATACAAATAAGAAGATGTTGGAAAACCTTTCTGCAATTAACGAATATAATATACCTGAAAATTATTTTGAACATTATGTTAATGGTATTAATAATGTCACTATTCGTTCTATTAGAGAATCTCTTAATTCTAGTATTATGTTTGACAATAATCTTATAATTACTGTTGGGAATAATTGATTGAAAGATAACAAAATTAAAATTACTGCTGGGATTATGAGATCTCGAGATTTATCATTTTCTAGCGATGATTTACTTAAACCAACTAAATCTTACATCAGAGAAACAATTTTTAATATTATAAAAATAAATAATAAAATGATTTCTTTAGATTTATTTTCTGGAAGTGGGATTTTATCTGCCGAAGCTCTTTCAAGAGGAATTAGAAAAGCAATTCTTGTTGAAAAAAATAAAAAAATTTGTAAAAAAATTATTTTAGAGTTTAAAAAACTTGGTATCAATAATTATGAAATTTTCTCTGAGGATGCAATAATTTTTTTGGATAAATTACATCATGAGGATTATAATATAATTTTTATAGATCCCCCTTATAATACAAATCTTTTAGAATTAGTAATAAATAAACTTAAAAAAAATAATTTTT
>Ga0066836_10000668_pt1 | contig 16978 bp, 13 predicted proteins | sample ETNtaG_18_FD_71568 | JGI IMG/M metagenome (GOLD analysis project Ga0066836, IMG submission 71568) | Marine microbial and viral communities from oxygen minimum zone, Eastern Pacific Ocean - ETNP201302SV91 | ecosystem: Environmental > Aquatic > Marine > Oceanic | place: Pacific Ocean: Eastern... | reverse complement strand
CCTTAGCTTTTTCTAATTCTCTTTCAGAAGCTTTAATTAGTTCGTTGGCCTTCATAATTAAGTAGTTTTCTTCGATCGCATCTATAACTTTGCTGCTATCAATGGTTAATTGTTCTGAATTGACCTTTAAAAATTTTAAACAGGGTTTAGCATTTATAACTAATTGACCAAATTTAGCTCTGGCGCTTTGGAGTTTAAGGTCTATCGTCATTTTTTTTGCCTGAGCCTCTGCTAGCCTAGCCTCTGCTCTCATCATTTCTGCTTGGGCTGCTCTTCCACTGTCCACTCGCATTTTTATTCGTCCCACGATTTCTGAGTGGCTATTGATTGAAATATTAATGAGATCAGAAATGATTTTATACGCAGCAGTGTCTTGGCAAGCTATAGCCATATCTAAAGTTAGTTCAGAGATTTTTTGCTTATTATTGTAATAATCAGCTTGCAGAATGTATTCTTGTTTGCTTATTTCTTCTTTGATAATAGGGTCAAACAAAGATTGTTGCATTATCAAACTTCCATCGGTTCTATGTTGGTCTCTAGAGCTTTCTGAAAGTGCACTCAGTGGATTATTAAACTTTTGTTTTAGGCTATTTCTAGAATTTCCCTGAAATTGTATTTGTGGTTTATTAGCTGATTGCGCTATGTTCAGAGACGCTTTACTTGATTCAAGTATTGCCAAAGATTCTAGATATGTCGGATGATCTTGAATTGAGTAAATTAGCGAGCTAATAAAAACTCCTTCTTCTTGTTTGTTCATTTCAAAGTCACTAATTTCAATGCTTTTTGTAGCAGCTGTCTCGACAATAAAAAAACTGAGAAAAACAGTTATTATTTCTTTTTTAATAAATCTCATATTCTTGTCTAATTTTATAGAAAAAATAAAAAAAAGAACGCTAATAGTTGATTTACCGACCAAAATTTTGACTAAAAAAGATATTTTTATTTTTTTTATCTAAGATTTTGCAACTTTCTTCTTATGAATTATATGCTATTGTTTAATTAGTGTTTTTAGTAAAAGATAAAGAAAATTTAACCTCCTCAGTTGTCAGGAATGGCAAAAAAACACTAATATTCCCAACTCTAGCATCATTAACTCTAGCTGCATGCGGAGGTGGTGGTGGTGGAGCCATGGTTCAGCCATCCCCTCCATCAAATAGAGCACCATCTACAGCAGGTACTAATACTATAACTTTGGATGAAGATTCCACTGATTTTGGGCTTGGGATAGCTGCACCCACAGATGCCGATGGTGACAGTTTAACCATTACTGTAACAGGGCTACCCACAGGTGGAACCCTATCGACTGCTGATGGCACTGAAGTCACTAATGGGATGACTTTATCTATTTCTCAGCTGACAGGACTGACTTTTACTCCTGATGAAAACTTAAATGACGATAACACTGAATTTGGTTCTTTTACTTACAGTGTTTCTGACGGAAGAGCATCAACCTCAGGAACGGTTAATATCTCTGTAACCCCGGTCAATGACGCTCCAGAATTTAATTCAGGACCCGATATAAATATTGAAGAGAATCGCACTGATGTTAAAGGTTTTACTGCTATAGATGTCGACGGTGATGCCCTCACTTATTCAATTAGTGGAGGCGATGATCAGTCTTTCTTTACTATAGATCCTGACACTGGGGCACTGACATTTATTGATCGTCCTGATTTTGAAAACGCTCAAGACAGTGATGCTAATAATATTTATGTCGTTGAGATTACTATAGATGATGGCAATGGCGGTTCGGCCACACAAACGTTTAATATTATCGTTACCGATGTTGTAACAGGAATACAGATCTCCAATTCTGATATTGATGAGAATGACAGTGGTGCCGTAGTTGGTGATCTAACAGCAGCCATTGATGATATCAATGCCACCCATGAATACAGCTATGCTATTTCAGGGGAGGATGCTGATAAGTTCGAAGTCGTTGATGGCCAACTAAAACTTAAAGACGGAGTCAGTGCTAACTATGAGGAAAAGGATAGTTATAACGTTTTAGTCACAGCAACTGACACCGGCGGTCTTACAGTTACTCAGACTTTCTCAATCACAATCAATGATGTTAACGAAGCACCTACTGGTATAGATGTATCGAGACTCTCATTAAAGGACAATAGTGATGCTGCTGTTGTTGGAACATTAAGCACCATCGATGAAGATGGAAATGAAAACCATAGCTACAGCGTAGATGACGATCGTTTCGAGGTAGTGGATGGGGTATTAAAGCTTAAATCAGGAATAACGATTGATAGTCTTACCGAGCCAAGAGTTACTGTCATTGTTACCACCACTGATAAGGGCGGTCTGACTTACCAAGAAGAATTCACTCTAAAGGTAGGAACAGTACAAATAACAGGGCTTCAATTTGAAGAAAATAAAGTCGGCGCAATTATCGGTGATCTATCTGTTATTGACTCTGATCTCATCGGTAAAATAACCTACACAATTTCAGGAGAGGGCTCAGAAAATTTTGAAGTGGTTAATGGTCAATTAAAGTTAATTGACTCATTCAGTGCCAATTTTGAGGTGCTTAATAGCTATCAAATTACGATTAATGCTTCTGATGGAGTCAATGAAGAATCAACCACTTATCCATTTAACGTTATTGATGTTAATGACGCCCCCACATCAATTTCACTCTCTGCTACAACAATTGATGAGAATGATACTGGTGGGACTATTGGAGAGCTAACGACAGCTGATGAGGATGCCAATGAAACTCATACCTACACTATTTCTGGAGATGGCTCAGAAAATTTTGAAGTGGTCAATGGTCAATTAAAGTTGAAAGATAATTTTGCAGCAAATTATGAGGATAAAAATACTTACAATCTAACTTTAACCTCCACGGATTCAGGAGGTTTATCAGTCTCTACTAATATCACAGTAAATATTAACGATATAAATGATGCTCCAACCGGTATAGATATAACAGGGAGTCTATTTGTTAACGACGGTGTCACTGGCGGTACTGTCGGAGAGATAACAACCATTGACGAGGATGCAGTTGATAATCACTCCTACACAATATCAGGAACCGATGCTTCTTCGTTTGAAATTGTTAATGGAAAACTCAAGATGAAGAATACGACCACTGCTGTCAGTAGTATTCAAAGTACATATGAAATCACAATAACAACCACTGATAAGGGCGGTTTGAGCTGGGCTGAAGACTATACGATCGAAGTGAACGTAGCACCAACATCAGTAACACTTGATAGCATGGTAGTTGATGAGAGTTATATCGGAGCTTCAGTGGGCGCCTTTCTGGTTTTTGATCCAAATACCAATGATGAGTTTAACTACTTTCTAAGTGGGAGTGATGCAGCAAAGTTTGAGGTTATCGATGGCGTTCTTAAGGTTAAGTCTGGGACTTGGCTCGATTATGAAACCAAGGCTACCTATACAGTAACGGTCAACGTTGTTGACCAAGGTGGGTTCAGCCTTCAGAAAACCTTTACCATTGATGTTAACGATGTTCATTACGGCAATCCTTTTCACACCGAAGTGCAGAGCGATTTTGTTGCACCGATATCGGATGACCCAAGTATTCAAGCGCTCCAATGGACTTATGGAGGAGATGGCGAAGGCAGCCTCATTTTTGTTCATGACAATGATCCAGATACCCCGTTAGTGATCACTTATAGTCTTATTGATTCGAACTCTGTTTTGGGGGACAACTATGATGATGGCTGGGATCAAGATGTTTATGATAATAGATCTGATTATTCTACAGAATGGGAAGCTATGGTGGTTCAAGCTTTTGAGTATTGGGGTGAAGTCTCAGGAATAACATTTGTTAGAGTTGATGATAATGCCAATATGTGCGGTGATATTAGAGTAGGGCTTTCAACTGGAGATTTCGGTGGAGCAGGCGGTTGGGCTAATGTGCCCTATTATTATCAAGGTGAAAACAACAGCACAGCCAATGATATTTGGATACGACAACAGTATGATCCAATTGTCTATGGCTCTGTGTATGGCCCGTTGATATTGATTCATGAGATTGGGCATGCCATTGGTTTAGCTCATACTCACGACAATGGTTATCGATCCACGGCCGAAGAGAACACTAATATCTACTCCGTCATGTCGTATATCGGATGGGGAAATTTCAACAATGATGATTGGATTGATTTTGGCTATGAGGCTGGCGATTGGTTTCCTGCCTATCAGCCAATGGTCAATGATATAGCAGCAATACAGCACCTTTATGGCATGAGACCGATCAGTAATCCTGGGCCAACTACTTATACTTTTTCGGGACCAGTGTACACGACTATTTATGATACTCAGGGAAATGACACTATAGATTTAAGCGCCTATACAATCAATACCACATTAGACCTTAGACCGGGTAGTGTTTCATACATCGGTACCAATGAATTAGATTTTGAGGTTCCTTATGGCAATCGAAGTTCAGAATGGAATTGGGAAGACTCGGGGTTTCCTCTAGTCATTGAAAAAGGCACTATTATCGAGAACGCTGTTTTAGGAAGCGGCGATGACATGATTTTTTGTAACAGCGCCACTAATAATATTACCTGCGGTTCCGGAAACGATGATACGTATTACATTGGTACCAATGATCTTGTTTATGGGGGGAATGGTTACGATAATTTTTATATAGATTCATTTGATTTTAACTCTATTGATGGAGGAACCGGAACTAATGTAACTGATGGCGAAGGGGACTCATTATACTTTTTTGGAGTCTATGCTAATCAGACCATTGACCTTAGAGGTTTCTCAGATATACAGATAACTGGTATCGAGGACATTAACATCAATGATGGTAAAGCCACAATTCTACAGATTTCTGAGCAAGCCTTAAGAGACCTTGAGGGAAGTTATACCCGAGATATAGATGGCGATGGAATGCTCGAGGTTGTTCATTACATTTACACTTATGAGGATGCGTCCATCGATGAAATACAAGTCAATGAAGAGGGTTGGATATTAGTAGAAGGTCTTGTTGTCGATAATGACAATGTATTCGAAGGTTATGATTATTATAAATCTAGTGATGGTACGATCTGGTTTGCTGTCAACAGTGGCACCAGTGTGGTCGAGATATCTGCTTTAGGCGCAAAAAATCTTAATACTTATTCCTATGATAATACCTCACCTACAGCGGCCTATAATAAAGACATTGGTGATGAAGATAACTCAGACTATAGTCAACCGAGTCAGCCTAGAGTAATCAATGATGATTATACTGAACATAAGCCTGTTGGACCGTGTGGATGTAAAATGTGCAAGACCACCAATGAAATAGATGGCGAACTATCTAAAGAGGATTTCCCTAGAGTCGATCTAGATCAATATGAGGGGCCTATCGTCTTTCCAGAAATAACTGATCTTGAGATTCAAACTACTAATGCATTCGATGCAATAGAACTCTCTAATGTTTTGTTGGAAGAACTTAACGAAGATACAGATCTTCTTTATTTTGATCATCTACCTGACAGTCCTGTTTCTCATAATTCGAGTCAGATTATATCTAATAATAATCTCCCTAAAGAACAATACGAGCTATCGCTCAATTACGAAGAGATTATTCACCTAGAAATTTTGCAAGAAGATTTGATTTATACTTCAGAACTTGGTTAATTTTTGAAAAAAAAAGAATCAGAAATATTCCAGCAAGCACTTGGCGAGGCAACCCATAAACCTACAATTAATTGGGAAAAAGAAATAGAGAAAGCTGAGAAAATAAAAACAGAGACACCAAATAAAGAGCAGCTAATAAGAAATATCGTTATGCAATCTGAAGATTTCAACTTTATATGGAATATTAGGAGTCTAAAGAAAACAACTATAGGAAATCTTCAAAATATACTTAGTTTATTGCTAAAGTATTAAATGAAATTAAACTAATTATTATGAATAAATTAAATAATTTTCTAGAGCAACTGGCATCACCTTTAAAGAAATACTCTACATGCCTATTGAGAATAGGCCTTGGAACCTCTTTTTTTCTTCATGGCTATGGGAAAATACCTATTCAACAGAGCTTTATTGATTGGCTAGCCTCTAAAGGTATTCCATTTGCTGATACAACTGCTCATCTTGTTGCATGGGGAGAAATATTATCCGGGATCGGCATTATTTTAGGCGGTCTAATTGGAGTAAAAGCTCATGTAATTGGAAATCTAATCACAAGATTATCCGGTGGAGCAGTAATGGTAATAATGATAGGTGCCTTATTAATAGCCCACTCTAATTGGTCAATTTTCTTTGGTGAACGCGGTTCTATTTTATTTGCTAGTGAACAATTGTTTCTTTTACTCTTAGGTACTTATTTTGCCATTAAAGGAAACGAAAAATAGATGTTAATCTTTATCTAATCTATTCTATTCCTCTTCAGCAATTAATACTCTTGAGCGTACTAATATAAATTTAATTTTACCTTTTTCAATTTGCACATCAAAAAGCTCTTCAGAGGCAACTTCTTTGTCATCGATGGTGTCTGTCACTGTGTAGGATGAGGTTACCCAATGATCGTGTGTCCCATCTGCTTGGAGAACATCGCTTGCCATTACATAGTTTAATTCCCAAGATGGATTAGATGTTGCGAACCACTCCTTTAGAAATTCAGCGTGAGCTTCTGGTCCTTTTACGATAAGACCGTTGGGTGCACGGCCTTCAAAGTCAGCAGCATTTGTGTTGTCAATAGCCTCAAGGTCACGTTTGTTGTGTGCTTCAACGTATTCAACCCAGATGTCGATGATGGATGTGTCTCCGGCGACAATATCAAGCTTCTGTCCTTCATCTGATATTTCATAACCGAGGATAGTTTTCGTGTCTTTCTCACTCTTTTCATGGTGACCTGCAAAAGATGTTTGAGCGAGTAGTAATACACATATGCTTAGTAGTGCTTTATTCATAAAAATCTCCTAAATTTATAACCTTAGGATAGCATCTTGAGGACTTATTAGCATTTGACGATTTGACCATAATGAATTCTTTATCTGATTCATCTGATAAAATAGTGTATCGAACAATGAATATTTGGAGACTGAAACTATGCCCTCACTAGATATTAAGTCAGAAATTGATTCTCATGAGCTACTCAACGCTATAGATCAAGCAAATAGAGTTATTAATAATAGGTTTGATTTCAAAGGAACTGACTCAAATTTTACATTAGATAATGAAGAGATTACCTTGAATTCTCAGGAAGAATTTCAGATCAATCAAATGATGCCTATTTTAAAAGAGTCACTCGTAAAAAGAAATATAGATGTAAAAAGCCTTGATCCCCAAAAGATTGAAACCTCTAATTTTACAGCCTCTCAGAAAGTGATTTTAAAAAGAGGAATTGATCGAGAGCTAGCGAAAAAAATTACAGCATTAGTTAAAAAGTCAAAACTCAAGATACAAGCCCAGATCCAAGGCGAGGAAATTAGAATTTCTGGTAAAAAAAGAGACGATCTGCAAGCTGTTATGAAAATAATTAAAGAGGGTAAGTTTGATATACCTTTACAATTCGTAAATTTTAGGAATTAAAAAATAATTAATAATCTCATCCTTAGCAGACTGCTATCGGCTTCTCTTTATGATTGTATCCTAAGAAGTTATTACCATTTGGTTTGTGACGGTGGTGTGACTGCAATCAAATCTTTATCTAATCTATCGATAAGGTTAGAATAAATCTATTACTTTAAGCGGGAATAGCTCAGCTGGTAGAGCGCAACCTTGCCAAGGTTGAGGTCGCGAGTTCGAATCTCGTTTCCCGCTCAATTCTTTTAAACAAGGAGAAATGATGAAAAACTTACTATTAATCCCACTTTTAATTTCTAACTTTGCTTTTGCTGAAATTTACGAAGATTATGAGCCAAGCGAGCAAGTCACAGAACTCACTGTTATTGCTGTACAACCTAATTATATGGATGATTACCTAGTCAATTTAAAAAAGACATGGGTAAGAAATTCTGAGATTCAGAAAGAGCTTGGTCACATTGTTGATTATGCTGTTTGGACTTCTGAAGTTGCTAATAGTCCTAATTTATGGATCACGGTTACATATGAAAATATGGGTGCAATGCAACAAACTAAAGAAAAATATGATGCTGTAAATAAAATTATGGCTGAAAGGTTTTCTGAGACAGATGAAGAATACAATACGATTTCTAAGAGTTACGAAGAAATCAGGAAGATGGTAGACCACCAAATAATCAATCGAGTTAACTTTAAATAAATTTACCTCGATAACTTTTACAACTACTCCTGTGAACAAATAATTGTATGGCATTACATTTAATTACAGGAGGCTCAGGTTATGTTGGTTGCCACATAGCTAGAAGATTACTCGAGTTAGGAGAGGATGTAAGAGTAATGGATCTTTGGATTGATCCTCAAATTGACCAGAGGATTGATTTTTACCAAGGAGACGTGACCAATATAGAAGATGTAAACAAAGCCATACAAGGCGTTGACTATGTCCATCATAATGCCGCATTAGTACCATTAACTAAGGCTGGCAGTGAATTTGATAAAGTAAACTACATTGGAACTAAGAATGTAATAAAGACTGCACTTCAAAATAATATTAGACATGTTGCCCATATGTCTTCAAGTGCAATATATGGGATACCTGAATCTGTACCAATTAACTCGAAAACTAAACTCAAACCTTTAGAGATTTACGGGAGATCAAAAAAGAAAGCTGATGATTATATAACCGGTTTAATTTCACATGGAAAGCCGATCTCTACAATAAGACCTAGAACAATAGTGGGGAAGGAAAGATTGGGTATTTTTGAGATCTTATTTGAATGGATTCATGACCAGGCAAACATTTTTATTATTGGAAAAGGAGATGGCCTATTTCAGTTTGTTCATATTGATGATTTAGTAGAGGTGAGTGTTAAATCATGTTTAATGGAGAAGCCAGGTATTTTTAATGTTGGTGCTGAGAATTTTGGGACATTAAGACAGGACTTAAATTCATTGATAACCTATGCAAAATCATCTAGTAGAGTGATTGGATTACCTGTTTCAATTACTATTTTTATATTAAAGGTTCTCGATTTACTTAGGCTATCTCCTTTAGGTCCATGGCATTATCTGACTTATCACAAGCCTTTCTATTTTGATATAGGTGAAACAAAAAAGACACTCGATTGGAAGCCAAAATATTCCAACATAGATATATTAACCGAATCCTATGAATGGTATATCGAAAATATTGATCAATACATTAATGAGATGGGCTCTAATAAAGGTTCTTTGCATAGGAAGCCACTAAAGAAAGGGTTATTAAATTTAGCTAAAAAAGTATCTAAGATCTTTTAAATTGAGTTTAAGAAGTAGTCAGCTACACGATAGGATAATCCCATTACTGTTGCTTGTGGGTTCACACCCAATGCCTCTGGGATAATACTAGCGTCAGCCAAATAAATATTCTCATAGTTATTTAGTTTCCCATAAGAGTTTGCAACACATATTTCTTTATTTAGTTTTTTATTTTCTCCAATAGGGCAACTTCCAAATAAGTGAACACTGCTAAGGTAACTTTCTCTTTTAGGTAGACCATTTAACTGAAATTCATCTCTCATTTTTTTGAATGTATTCCAACCTTGATGAGATTGTATTGAAGGTATAACTTTAGTTGCTCCAGCAGCAAACATCGCTTCTGTTAAATATTCTGTGCCTTTTGAAAGATTATTCCAATTTTCATCACTTAGCTGATAGCTCACTATAGGGTCATTAAATATAGGTGATAATCTTATTTTACCTTTGCCTGTTCCTCTAACCATTGTGTAATAAATACCAAAATGATCGTATTCTTTGATAAAGTTTTTTCTACTTGGCCAGTCCTCTGCAAGCGACATAGCAAAAATACCCGGAGTAAAATTTGAACCGCCAATTCTTATTTCAGGCATAAATTCTGTTATTGCATATAAAGGCACATAAGATTTTTCTGCAAAGAGTGGTTCTTTGAATTTTGCAATTACTTTGATTGTCGGATGCATTTGAAGGCTGTTTCCTGCCTGGTTAGAGAGTCTGCTTTTCCTTAGTAATGCTGGTGTATAAATAGCTCCACAGCTTATAAAAATATATTTTGCTTTAATGATAATTGGTTTTCTATTTTGATCTGAACTAAGAATGGCTTCAACATGAATAGCTTTATTTTTTTTGGTTATAATTTTTGAAACTCTACAATTTGATAAAAGTTTCATACCGTTTTTTATTGATTCATCGATGAGAGAAACGCTCATTGATTGCTTTCCTCCTTCTTTGGTTCCTGAAAGAAATGGATTTATATCAATTACTCCTTTCTGAGCTCTTTTAAGTTCTTTTATTTCCCAATTCAAATTTTTTGCAGCTATTTTTAATACATCTGAAGGTTTTCCATATGGTGGTTTGGTATAGCAAGCATTAACTCTTTTTAATGCTTTATCAACATAGTTATTTATTTCTTTAGAGTTAAAATTCTCAATCGAATATTTTTTTTCCCAGCTTTCAATTAGCTCTTGTGGAGGACTCTGCATAATTGCTGAATTTATTTCAGTGCCCCCGCCAACGCATCTACCTTCAGCATATGAAATTATTGGGTCTCCTAGAGCTGCGTTTAAGCCTCCAGAACGCCATTGGTGTGAAAATGAATCCGCTGCAGTTTCTATTTTATTTTCTATATTTGTATTAGGGCCTTCTTCAACCATCAGAACACCCATGCCATGCTTTGACAACGTTTCAGCTATTGTTGAGCCTCCAGCACCAGAGCCAATTATTAAAACTTCACAATCATAATTATTTTTCATAAAAGTTGCTTTAATTAAAGATTATTATTCGTACTAACAATTTTTTTAATAAAGGGATGATCATAAAATGCTAGAACAGTTAAAGACCTATAGACTCTTGCAAAAGAAGATAAATACTTATTAAGAGATGAAATATTGTCAATAATTTTGGAATTTGATGAAATATTTTTTTTAAAAATATTTAGAAAAACAAAATACATAAATAGTGATAAGAAAATACCGCCTATTAGAGTCAAAACAATTCTTACATGAGTAGGTGTTGAAGAGAGTTGCTTGGCTACAAAGTTTTTAACATCATCATTTATTCTCGATGTTTGTTTTTCATTGAGATTAGGATAGGAGGGCAGAAATGCTCTATTTAATTTATCATTAAGAAAAAAAATAATTTTACTCGTTTGTATGGCTTAAATTTTTTATATGAAATAGCAAACACTCTTTATTCTGTTATTATTAATCTCCATAGTACTTCATTCATTCTATTTTTATGAGATTTATAATTACTGGCGGAAGTGGTTTTGTTGGTAGGCATCTAATAAAGCAGCTTCATATACAATTTCCTTCCATAGAGATCCATAATATTGATATTAATCAATCAGATGAACTAGAAGATACTATAATTTATCACGATATTGATTTAAGCGAAAAAAACTCACTTTCAAAATTTAAATTTGAAGAAGATGATGTTGTTTTCCATTTGGCTGCCCATATATTTCATTCCCGGATACCAAGTCGCAGAAAAAGAAAAAAATACTTTGAAAAATTAAATGTTGGAGGGACTAGAAATCTTTTGGAATGCATGAGGGTAAATGGTGCAAAAAGAATTGCATTTCTTTCTACATGCATGGTCTATGGTATTCCCAGAGAAAAACTTATTAAGACAAGCCATCCTTTGATCCCTAATGGCCCGTATGGCTCATCAAAAGTTTTAGCTGAAGAGTTGATAAATGAGTTTGGACAACAAAAAAATAACTGTGCCTTAATATTTAGACCAGGACTAATAGCTGGGCCTGGTCGATTTGGTCTTCTAGGTAAATTATCATTTCTTGTAAAAAATAATTTACCAGTCCCAATGATAGGTTCAGGTCTTAACCGATATCAATTTATATCTATCTATGATTGTGTTGAGGCTTTAATTCAATTTATTAATCTAGACTTTCCTAATGGTACTTTCAATTTAGGTTCAAAAAATCCTCCTATGGTAAATGATCTTCTTAGTTCACTTATTAAGTTTGCTGGCTCACGTTCTCTATTAATAAAGACTTGGGGTTATGGTGTAAAAAAAGCACTAAATATTTTAGATATGATGAATTTGACTTTAATGTACCCTGAGCAATTTTTATTAGCAGACAGCGAATTTGTTCTTGATATTTCTGACTTAGAAGAACAATTGGATTTTATTCCTAAACACAATGATAAAGAAATGTTAATTGAAGCTTATAAGGCCTATCTTCAGGGTTGATAGTCTTCTGTTTTGAAGATGTAGTTTTTAAGGATGAAATATTTGACCGTGTAAGCCAGAGTTAAGCCTATTATAGCTCCCAACTCTCTCATTTGTTCAGTCATCCAAATAAACCAAAATAAAGTCTCTATAACCCAGAAGATTGGCGTGTGAATTGCACCAGTAATCGCATATAAAAAAAACTGTTTTCCGTAATTTTTAGAAATTTTAGTTTCATCAAGGAAGATCCAATATTTATCAAGAAGATAACCAATAATTACTCCGACAAGAGTTCCTATGAAGAGCGCAGTAAAGAAGCCAATATTTCCTGCTATAAATGATAAAACAACTCGTTGGGAGGCTAGGTTAATAAGAGTTACTATGACTGCGAAAGTAGCAAAAAGAAATAACTGTTTCTTATTCATTATATGAATTTTGCAAGCAATATAATAATTAAGATAATTACTCCTACAGAGATACTAATTCTGTCTTTTAATGCAAAGATCACTGGATCGTGGTGCATCATACCCCTATGAGTTATCAATATCATTCGCGTTAACCAATATAAAATGATTGGGCAAATTATCCATAACATTTCAAATTGTGAATAAAGGGCTTTTGTTTCCTCGATTGAGAAATGAAAAACTAAAACTACAATAGATATATACCCTGAAACTATTGATAAGGTCTCTAAAATAATAATGTCATTAGACTCATAGCCTCGAATTTTTATTTCATTATCGTTATTAGTTAATGCTTTTAATTCTGAAACTCTTTTTATCGTTGCTAAACATAGAAAAATTAAAGCAGAAAAAGAAAGTAACCAAACAGACATATCTATTGATGAAATTATTACAGTACCTGCAATAACTCTCAGCGTGTATAGCATAGAGAGACTTATAATATCCGCTATTATAATGTGTTTTAACCTGATGCTATACAAGAGAGTTAATAGTAAATAGATAATTCCAGTTATGGCAAATTTTAAAGATCCAAGACTTATAATAATAATTAGGGAGCTCAGCAATAATACAGAGAAAAGGAAAATAGCAGCTTTTGTTGATAACTTACCTGAAGCTATTGGCCTATCTTTTTTATAAGGGTTGCTCCTGTCCGCCTCTATATCTTTTAAGTCATTAAATAAATAGCCTGCTGAGGCTAATAATGAAAAAGCAATAAAAGCTAAAACCAGGATGTTTAGTTTTTCTATAGTTATTATTCCAGAGGTTAATGATGGGAGAAAAATTAGTATATTTTTAGACCAATGGTGAGGCCTAAGAGCTTTGATATATATTTTTAATTTTTCATTCATTGTAATTTCATTAGAGTCATATTATTTAAATTCTAAGTCAACGCCAGGAAGTTCTTGGTTATTTATTTGATCAAGTTTATTAGGGATCTCTGATTCGTCAGATAATTTTGTTGCATGATTTGAAAAAGTTAATTCAAGTAATTGTGTATTATTTTCTACACCAACACTCCAATTATTATTAGCATGAGAATGAATTAATTCCATAGGAAATGCATTTACAAACTCTGAAATTATTTTAACATGCAGATCAGCGTCATGAAATTCAATAACGAGACCTGTAAGGATATGACAATTATCTATTAATTCATCTAGCACCCTGTATTCTGATCTTTCAATATCCATCTTTATAAAAACATATTCATTTTCCCCCTTAGGCAGTCTAGATAAAGCTTCACTAATATTAACAGCATGCTCTTGTTTGCAACCAATCTTATCCTTAAAGTGGACAATCGGATCACGAAAGAATAATTGATAATCGAACAAGATACTCAGATCGATAATAAAACCTTGTAACCTTCCCAAAAATATTCTTAAGAAGGATTTAATAATGAACATTATGAAGAAGCCATGTGTAAGAGTGTGGTCATAACAGTGTATGGGTACTTTTCTTAGATCAAAGAATGCTTTTTCGAAGGACCAGTCAGTCGAAATTCCCATGGCTAATAACGATTTAGATTTAAGAACAGAGTTTTTATCAACTAAATAACCACCGTCATTGTCATTGCCTATTCTTATAAGGTCAAATCTCCCTTTAGGTTTTAGATCATTAGGAAATGCCATACTTACTCTTTAATTATTGTATTTCGTAAATCCAAAAGTAGTCTATTTTCTTTATAAGCTTAGCTTTAAACTCTAAAAAATCACTATCTTCTTGATGAATCTTAGAGGCTTTTTTCTGGACAATACACAATACAGGATAGCTTATATCTTGAGTATTTAGTATTTGATTGATGGTAATGCTATCACTTGAAGTGGTATAAGTTCTTCTCTCCAAATTAATAGCTAATTGGCTTGGTATCATTATTGTTTCATAGTTTTCTGCATTTTCTTCAAGCCATTGCATAGTTTCAAATGAAGGCTTGAGTGGCTTAATCCATAAGTAATACAGGGAAGAACTAATAATCTGGAAAGAGACTATTGAAATAATTATAAATTTGTTCAAATTAATGTTGGAAGGCCTTTCTAGTCTTACTTTATTCATGAGATTATTGACTGATAATATTGATAGCGGAAATATCAGATCTGCAAGGTAAGGTGCCCTCACAGAAGGCATGAGTGAAAAGAATAGAATTTCAATTGCTACCCAAAGTATCAAAAATATTTCAATTGTAGATTTATTATTATTAGTTAAAGCTTTAGTAAATCCCCACAAAAATAAAACAGATGAGATTGGTGCTCTTTGTAAATAATACAAAAATGTTGGCAGAATGCCTTTGCCGAAAGGATCATTAATTACAGCTATTAAGTCAACTCTATTTAAAATAGCTTCTCTGAATCCCCATTCAAAGAATTTTATAGGGTCCAATTGATAAGCAATAAAGAAAATTGGAAAGGAAGTTATAAAGACTCCAATTATGAAAAGAGAGATTTCTAGAGCATTTACTTTACTCAGAAAATCATTACCTTCCCTTTTATTATTTAATATCAGGACTGCTAATATCGGTATTGATAGATATAAATATGAGTATTTGAATCCTAATGCTAAAGCAAATGGTAAGAAAGCAATTCTTCTAACAATTTTATTTGAGGAGAAACAGCAAAAAAAACTCAAGAAAATAAAGAAGAAGGCTTTTGATTCCATTGCAGCATAGGTTGTAAGCTGATTAAAAACACCGTTTACGGTCAAAATAATAAAAGCTGGAATAACAATTTTTGAATCAAAAAACTTTCTAAAAAATAAATATGCCAGTATCAATGTTGAGATAATAAAGAAAAGGTTGGCAACTCTGGCAATCTGGATACTAGGCGAAAAAATATCAAAAATAATTTTATGAAGAAAAGTTTGCAGAGGTGCAATCGCAGTATTGTAAGAACCCTCTAGTGATAAAACACCAAAACTCGACCAATTCTTTGCATTAATTAAATATTCTCCTTCGTCGGTATATATATCGTAAAGAAAGAAATGCCCAAAAAGATGCCAAGCGAAACTGAATAATAGCATTGAGAAAAATAAAGTTTTTTCTCTTTTGCTCATAGTTAGACCCCCAAAAGGTTCTTCATTATATGGAAATTGATTACTATACTAGTTTAAATAAGCAATATTGAAACTAATAAAAAAAGAAATATCAGAAGACTATTTATGAACAAAAAAAATAAATTAGCTAAATCTATACTCTGTTTGGCAATTCTCACCCTTAATACTAACGCTGAGATTCCCTCAATCTCTCCTGATTTAATTGTTATAAATGCTGACATAAGAACCTCAAATCGCAGTCAAATGACGGCTGAGTCTCTGGCAATAAAAGACGGTAAATTTTTTGCTATTGGGGATTCTTCAGAGATTATTGAACTTAGGGATGAGAACACTATAGTTGTTGATGCTGAAGGCAAAACAATATTGCCTGGATTTATAGACAGTCACACACATTTATCTTCTGGTTCTAAAATAGTTACCGGCATTAATTTGACAAGTATCCAAGAAAAATCTGTTTGGTTGGAGATGATTGCAGAAAGAGTTAAGACCATGGAACCTGGCAAATGGTTATTGGGTGGTCGTTGGGATCATACTTTTGAGAATGAAGGTCTTCCTACTCGGTGGGAATTGGATAATGTTGCTCCTAACAACCCGGTTGCACTTTCAGATATTGATGGACACTCAATGTGGGTCAATTCTCTAGCTATTGAAAAAGCTAAAATAGAAGCTGATTCAGAAGTGCCTTTGGGAGGACAAATACTTCTGGATGGATCAGGGGTACCCAATGGTATTTTGCTTGAAGGTGCTATGGAAATGGTCTGGGATGCTCCAACTTATATTAGAGATTCAGATCGAGCTAGGAATGAGATAGGGCAGGTTATTGATTACGCTAATTCATTAGGTATTACTAGTGTCCATGACATGTCCAGTCGAATTGAATTAGAAAAATACAAAAATCTCGCACTTAATAAGAAATTATATTTAAGGGTTTTCTGGGGAGAGCATTCAAAGTTCAGTCAAGAAGATGATAGCACTAATAATAGCGATCTAATTAAACAGCTTATCAACCAATACAAAATAAATAACAATCAGCAAGGACCCTTGATTGAGTATGGGTTTACTAAATATGTAATAGATGGTGTTCTATCTACTCATACAGCAGCATTAATAGATCCTTATTCAGATCGACCTGAAATCGTTGGTGAGCCTTTTTATATTCAAGGTGAAATAAATCGCTTAGTTAAGCGTGCCAACAATCTTGGAATGCCGGTTGCAATTCATGCAATCGGTGATCGAGGTGTAAAGATGGCATT
>Ga0066836_10000664_pt1 | contig 17014 bp, 13 predicted proteins | sample ETNtaG_18_FD_71568 | JGI IMG/M metagenome (GOLD analysis project Ga0066836, IMG submission 71568) | Marine microbial and viral communities from oxygen minimum zone, Eastern Pacific Ocean - ETNP201302SV91 | ecosystem: Environmental > Aquatic > Marine > Oceanic | place: Pacific Ocean: Eastern... | reverse complement strand
TAAAAAAATAAATTCCAGACGTAAAAAAAGTTAAAAATGTTAAAAAATGTTTTAATTCATAAGCTTCCTTAACGCTTGTTATTCTAAAAATTTTTTCTAACCCTACTGAAAAAAGATCAAACAAAGGTCCGTATTCATGAAATCTGCCTTCAAAAAAATCTTCCGACCATTCCATTTGTTTAGTAGATCTTTTTAAATCAACAAGTTGATCCCAAAATGGAAAAATTTTTTTTGCCAAAGTATAAAACCAAAAATAACCAGAGGTTCTATGGAAGGGTTCATCTATTGATAAGCCAAAGCTTTTGTAGGTTAAGAAGCCAACAATTAAAAAAGAAAGGAAGAATAAATATATTAAAATATTTGAGTATTTATAATTTTTTAAAAAAAAATTATTTAATGACATAAAATTTTTGAATTGAGATAATATAATTATTTAATGGAAAATTATACTAAATTATATATAACACAAAAGAATGAATATTCACGAACATCAGGCTAAAGAGATTTTAAAAAAATATGGAGCTCCAGTTTCTAATGGTGTCGTAATTTATTCTCCATCCGAAATAAAATCTAAAATAAGCCAATTGAAGAGTAAAGAATTTGTCTTGAAAGCACAAATCCATGCTGGAGGGCGCGGTAAAGCAGGCGGCGTAAAACTTGTTAAAAAAATTGACGAACTTCAAAAAGAGGCAGAAAATATGTTTGGAAAAATTCTGGTGACTCACCAAACTACTGCTGAAGGAAAAAAGGTCGAAAGACTTTACGTGGAAGAAGCATCAAACATATCCAAAGAACTTTATCTTTCTTGCTTAGTTGATAGAGCAAGTTCAAAAATAGCATTTATTAGTAGTACCGAGGGTGGAATGAACATTGAAAGAGTGGCTTCTGAAAGTCCAGAAAAGATCATTACAACGAGAATAGAACTAACCGAAAATATAAATAATCAATCAGCTGATCAAATACTTAAACCTTTTAATTTAGACGACAAACAAAAAAATGAAGGAAAAAAATTAATAAATGCACTTTATAGAATTTTAATCGAGAAAGATGCAAGCCTAATAGAGATCAACCCTCTAATCATTACCAAAGAAAATAAAATAATATGTCTCGATGCTAAAATGAACTTTGATAACAATTCACTTTTTAGACAGACAGAGATTTTAAAATTGAGAGATTTGAGCGAAGAAGAGCCTGCTGAAATTGAAGCAAGCAATCATGATTTAGCTTATATAAAATTAAATGGATCAATAGGTTGCATGGTTAACGGTGCCGGATTAGCAATGGCAACAATGGATATAATAAAATTGTACGGAGAAGAACCAGCTAATTTTTTAGATGTAGGAGGCGGAGCTTCAAAAGAACAGGTTTCCGCAGCATTTAAATTAATTTTATCAGATAAAAAAGTTAAAGGAATTTTAATAAATATATTTGGTGGTATAATGCGTTGCGATGTTCTCGCCCAAGGACTTGTAGAAGCAGCAAAAGAAACTAATTTAAAAATACCACTAGTAGTAAGACTTGCTGGTACTAACTTCCAAGAGGGCAAAAAAATTTTAGAAGAATCAAATTTAAAAATTTTACCAGCGTCAGATTTAAATGATGCAGCAAAAAAAATTGTGGATGCAATAAAATAAATGTCAGTTTTAGTAAATAAAAATACAAAAGTAATATGCCAAGGATTTACAGGAACTCATGGAACTTTCCATTCTGAGCAAGCAATAAAGTATGGAACTCAATTGGTAGGTGGCGTTACACCAAAAAAAGGAGGACAAAAACATCTAGGTTTGCCTGTTTTTAATACTGTTTCTGAAGCTAGGAAAAAAACAGGCGCAAACGCTACAATGATTTATGTTCCACCAAAGTTTGCTTCGTCAGCAATAATTGAAGCAATTGATTCAAAATTAGAATTAATCGTTTGTATAACAGAAGGAATACCGGTCATTGATATGATTAAAGTTAAGCAGTCTTTAGAAAAGAGTAAAAGCAGATTAATCGGACCAAACTGTCCAGGAATAATAACTCCTGAAGAATGTAAGATTGGAATAATGCCAGGCAATATTCATAAAAAGGGTTCAGTAGGAATTGTATCAAGGTCGGGTACCCTTACCTATGAGGCTGTGGCCCAAACATCAGCAAACGGTCTAGGACAATCCACATGCATTGGTATCGGAGGCGATCCCATCAATGGAACAAACTTTATTGATTGCTTGGAACTCTTCCTCAAAGATGATGACACTCATTCTGTAATTATGATAGGTGAAATTGGCGGCTCAGCTGAAGAGGAAGCGGCAGAATTTTTAAAAAAATCCAAAGTAAAAAAACCCACAGTAGGTTTTGTTGCTGGATTAACGGCTCCACCAGGCAGAAGGATGGGACATGCTGGTGCAATCATATCAGGGGGGAAAGGTGGGGCAGAAGACAAAATTGAGGTTATGAAATCTGCGGGAATTACAATATCAAAATCCCCAGCTGATATTGGCAAAACGCTTTATACAAAACTTAAAAGTTAAATATTCAATTTTTATGTTAGTATAGTACAGAAATAATGTCGGTTAACAAAAACAATAACATTTTTGAAAAAACTTCTTTTTTAGGAAATAACAGTTCCGAGTTTGTAGAAACACTATATGCTGATTATTTAAACGATCCCAAAAATATTCCCGAGCAGTGGAAAATTTTTTTTGAAGGATTAAATGATAAAAGAGAAAAAATTTTAAAAAATGCGAATGGACCTAGTTGGTCTCCTAAAAAAAAGATTAAAAGCGATGTATCAGATGGTTACAAAGATCTGGATAAAAAAAACAGTGATTTACAAGATTCCGTTAGTAGCGGGAGTATTTTAGGGGCAGCAAAAGATTCTGTAAGAGCAAATATGCTTGTTAGAGCTTATAGAATAAGAGGACATTTGATTTCAAACTTAGATCCATTGGGACTTCAGGAGCGTGAAGAACACTCTGAATTGAAGCCAGAGACTTATGGATTCTCAAACAAAGATCTGAATAAAAAAATATTTTTAGACGGAATTCTTGGAATCCAAATGGCTTCTCTAAAAGAAATTCTATCAATTGTAAAAAAAACATATTGTCAAAATATTGGTTTTGAATTTATGCACATGTCTGACCCTGAAGAGAGAAAATGGATTAGAGAAAGAATTGAAGGAAAAGATAAAAAAATTAAATTTACAGAGAATGGAAAGAAAGCAATACTCAACAAATTAGTTGAAGCTGAGGGATTTGAAAAATTTTTACATGTAAAATTTGTGGGCACAAAAAGATTCGGTTTAGATGGCGGGGAATCCCTTATTCCTGCTTTAGAGCAAATAATTAAAAGAGGAGGCAACTTGGGAGTTAAGGAAGTAAAAATTGGAATGCCACACAGAGGAAGACTAAATGTATTGGCAAACATGATGCAAAAACCATTTAAAGCTATTTTTAAAGAATTTTTTGGCCAAAGTATAACTTCAAAGAAAGATTTTGAAGGAGATGTCAAATATCATTTGGGAGCATCTGCTAACAGAGAGTTTGACGGAAACTTAGTTCACATAAGCTTAACAGACAATCCTTCTCATTTAGAAGCTGTGAACCCAGTTGTACTAGGGCAAGTTAGAGCGAAACAGTTTTTTCACAAAGATAAGGAAAGAAAGAAAGTTATTCCAGTTTTAATTCATGGAGACGCAGCATTCGCTGGACAAGGCGTGGTAGCAGAATGTTTTGCTATGTCAGGATTACCAGGACATAATACCGGAGGAACAATTCACATCATAGTTAATAATCAGATAGGTTTTACAACAGCACCAAGATTTGCAAGATCTTCACCTTATCCATCTGATTTAGCAAAAATGGTTCAAGCTCCTATTCTTCATGTAAACGGAGACGATCCCGAAGCGGTTGTTCATTGTGCTAAAATTGCTACTGAGTTTAGACAAAAATTTAATAGAGATGTGGTGATAGATATGGTCTGTTATCGTAGATTTGGTCACAACGAAGGGGATGAGCCATCTTTTACCCAACCTTTAATGTATAAAAAGATTAGAAATCATCCCACAACATTACAAATATACAGGCAAAGATTAATCAATGAAGGTTTAATTTCTGAAACAGAAGTTGAAAAAAGAAAAAAAAATTTTAAGGATTTTTTAAACAAAGAACTTACACAAGCTAAAGATTACAAAATTAAAATGAAATGGTTTGATGGAGTATGGTCTCGATTCAAGCCAGAAATAGGACAAGATAAAAGAGGTGTTACTGGCGTAGATAAAAAAGAATTAATAGCCGTTGGAAAGAAAATTACCGAGACACCTAAGAGCTTTACTATTCACAAGACTTTAGAAAAACTATTTGAAAATAAAAGAAAAATGTTTACAGAAAACCAACCAATTGATTGGTCCACAGCAGAGACGTTGGCATTTGGAACGCTTTTAAATGAAGGGTTTTCAGTAAGATTATCAGGCCAAGATTCTGGAAGAGGAACTTTTAGTCAGAGACACTCTGTATTAAGAAGTCAAGATAGTCATGAAAGGCATGTTCCGTTACACCATATATCAAAAAAGCAAAAAAACTTTGAAGTCATTGATAGTCTTTTGTCAGAATTGGGAGTTTTAGGCTTTGAGTTTGGTTACTCTCTATCTGAGCCCGAAACACTGGTACTTTGGGAAGCTCAGTTTGGAGATTTTTCAAATGGAGCTCAAGTTGTTATTGATCAATTTATTTCATCAGGTGAGTCAAAATGGTCTAGAGCAAGCGGCTTGGTGATGTTGCTTCCTCACGGATATGAAGGTCAAGGACCAGAGCACTCATCAGCAAGACTTGAAAGATTTTTACAATTATGTGCACAAGAAAATTTACAAGTTGTAAATTGCACAACTCCAGCAAATTATTTTCATGTTTTAAGGAGACAGATGCATAGAGATTTTAGAAAGCCCTTGATAGTAATGACTCCCAAATCACTCCTTAGAAACAAAAGATGTGTATCAAATCTTGATGATTTTACGAAAAAAAATAGTTTTCATAGAATTTTAGAGGATCATGCCTATTTAAAAGGAACCAAACTAATTAAGTTAAAAAAAGACAAAGAAATAAAAAAAGTAGTCATGTGTTCTGGAAAAATTTATTTTGATTTAGTTGAAAAAAGAGAAAAGGTTAAAAATGACAAAACAGTCTTTATAAGGATAGAACAGCTATACCCATTTCCAGTAAAACATTTAGGCAAAGAATTAAAAAGATATAAGAACGCAGAGTTTTTCTGGTGCCAAGAAGAACCGACGAATATGGGAGGGTGGAACACAGCCAGATACTATATTGATAGAACTTTAGAGATCATTCGAGTAAAAAGCGAAAAAGTTAAGTATATAGGAAGAAATGCTGCGGCATCACCAGCAACTGGATATCTAAACAAACACCTTGCAGAACAAAAAGAAATATTAGACAAGGTATTTAGTAGAAAAAATTAAATGTCAGAAAAAATTGTAGTTCCAGCTTTAGGTGAGTCAATAACTGAAGCCACAGTATCTAAATGGCTGAAGTCCGTAGGTGAAAGCGTTAATTCAGATGAACCGCTCGTGGAACTAGAAACTGACAAGGTAAATGTTGAAGTTCCATCACCCTTAAATGGAGTTTTAGAAAAAATTAATGTTTCAGAAGGTGAAACAGTGGAAGTGGGCGGTCTACTAGGAAGTGTAGGTTCGGCTTCTACAGGATCATCCAAAAATCTCAAAGAGGAAACGAAAATATACACTCCCCCTTCAAAAGAGGAAGAAGTAGTTTTATTTGAGAAGCCATTAAAGAAAAAAAATAAAGAAAGGAAAGATAAGAAGAAGAAAGCATCAGCCAATGGCACTAAACCATTAATATTGGAAAATGCACAAGAAGAAATGCCTTTGGTTCTAGAAAAAGAACATTCTGAAAGTAATTTAGAAAAATCTCAACAAAAAAAACAAGCCTCACCATCTGCTCGGAAAATGGCAGAAGAACAAAAAATTGATCTCGACAATATAAGAGGAACGGGAAAACGCGGAACAGTTTTAAAAGAAGATTTGATCAATCTTATGGGCTCAAAACCCTTTCCTAACAAAAGAAGAGAAGCATATGGCGAAGAAGAAAGAGTAAAAATGACCAGGTTAAGATTAACAATAGCCAAAAGACTTAAAGAGGCACAGAATAATGCAGCAATGTTAACTACGTTTAATGAAATTGACATGTTTGAAATAATTCAGATGAGAAAAAACCATCAATCGGAGTTTCAAAAAAAATATGGAGTAAAACTAGGTTTTATGTCTTTTTTTATCAAATCATGTATTGCTGCACTAAAAAATTATCCAGCAGTGAATGCAGAAATACAAAACGAAGAAATAGTTTACAAGAATTATTATAATATTAGTTTTGCGGTAGGAACAGATAGAGGTTTAGTGGTTCCAGTTCTGAGAAATTCTGATCAAATGTCATTCGCAGACATTGAAAAAAACATATCTTTATTAGGAGATAAATCCCGTAACGGAAAAATAACTATTGAAGACTTACAAGGAGGAACTTTTACTATTACTAACGGAGGAATTTACGGATCAATGCTGTCTACTCCAATATTAAATCCTCCTCAGTCAGGAGTATTAGGCATGCACAACATAATTGAAAGAGCTGTAGTCAAGAACGGCACTATTGTTGCTCGACCCATGATGTATCTAGCACTATCTTATGATCACAGAATTGTCGACGGCAAAGAAGCAGTTTCATTTCTTAAAAATGTAAAAGATTTTTTAGAGGATCCTAAAAGACTTTTTTTAAACGTTTAAAATGAAAGAAAACTTTGATCTCTTAGTTATTGGCGGAGGCCCAGGGGGTTATGTGTGCGCAATAAGAGCTGCACAACTTGGTTTAAAGACGGCATGTGTTGAATCAAGAGGCACATTGGGAGGCACCTGTTTAAACGTGGGGTGCATTCCTTCAAAAAACTTACTTAATTCATCTGAACTTTATTATAAGGCAAAAAAAAATTTTAGTAATCTAGGTATAGAGACCGGCAACATAAAGCTAAACATAGAAAAACTTATGATGAACAAGAGCAAATCAGTTCAGATTTTAACTAAGGGCGTAGAGTTTCTGTTTAAAAAAAATAAGGTAACTTATATCAAAGGAAAAGCCGTTTTATTCTCAAACAATAGTGCCGTAGTCTATGAAAGCGAAAAAAAAACTTCCTATAAATCAAAAAATATTGTTATAGCGACAGGGTCAACAACAACCTCCTTGCCAGGAATAAACATTGATGAAAAAAATATTATTTCTTCAACAGGAGCCCTTTCATTAAAAAAAGTTCCAAGTAAATTAGCTGTTATTGGCGGAGGATATATCGGGCTTGAAATGGGTTCTGTGTGGTCAAGATTAGGATCAGAAGTTACAGTTATTGAATTTTTAGATCATATTACGCCTGGTATGGATAAAGAAATATCTAAAGAGTTTCAAAAAATTTTAAGCAAGCAAGGAATTAAATTCAAATTAGAGAGCAAAGTTACTTCTGTAAAAAATTCAACAACAGGTGTTCAAGTAGATTATGTTAACAACAAAACAGGTGCTACAGAGAGAATAGATTGCGAGAAAGTTTTAGTTTCTGTTGGAAGAAAGCCTTATACCGAGGGGCTTAATTTATCAAAAATTGGCGTTAATAAAGATAGCAAAGGAGGAATTGAAGTTAACAAAAAATTTCAAACTTCTGTACCAAACATTTATGCGATTGGTGATGTAATTAAAGGCCCAATGCTAGCTCATAAAGCTGAAGAAGAAGGAATTGCTGTGGCAGAAATACTTGCTGGACAGGCAGGTCACGTGAACTATGACGTTATCCCAGGTGTTATTTACACCTCTCCTGAAGTAGCATCAGTTGGAAAAACCGAAGAACAATTAAAAGATAAAAAAATTTCATATAAGATTGGAAAATTTCCATTCTTAGCTAATTCTAGAGCAAAAGTTAATAATGAGTCAGATGGATTCGTAAAAATTCTAGCAGATTCAAAAACAGATAAAATTTTAGGAGCGCACATAATCGGCCCACACTGTGGCGACATGATTGCTGAGATGGCATTAGCAATGGAGTTTGGAGCTAGCTCAGAGGATGTAGCAAGAACCTGTCATGCGCATCCCACACATACTGAGGCAATAAAAGAAGCCGCCTTAGCGGTTGATAAAAGACCTATTCATTTTTAAAAAATTATTTAAGTAGTATTTAATGAAAGTACCTGTTCTTATTCCGAGAATCTTTGATCATCCACACACTTATTTATCTGGTAAATTTGACAAGCTAAAACCTGGCTCAATAGTTTCCGTCCCTTTTGGCAAAGAGGAAGAAATAGGAGTAATTTGGGACAAACAAGAAGAAACGAGTAGGAAATTTAAACTCAGAGTTATTATAGAAAAAAATCAAATTTCTTTTAATAAAAATCTAATAGAATTTATAAATTGGTTTTCTCTTTACAACCTAGTTCCTAAAGGAATGGTTTTAAAAATGTTTTTGGGAGATAAATCTTTTCTTAAAAAAAGTTCAGAGAAACTTCCTCAAGTTCAAATTAAAAGTAGACTTAAATTTAATTTGAACAAAGAGCAAAAAAAATGTTTGGAGAAAATAAATAGTTTTGGAAATAAATTTAATGTTACTCTGCTCCAGGGAGTTACCGGTTCAGGAAAAACAATAGTTTATTTTGAAAAAATTAAAGAAAATATTGAAAAAAATAAACAAGTTTTAGTTTTACTTCCAGAAATTTTTTTGACAAATCAGTTTAACCAAAGGTTCGAAGAATATTTTGGTTTTAAGCCTGCGGTTTGGCATTCAAAAATAACAAAAAAAAATAGAAGAATAATTTGGCACAATATTATTAACGGTAAAATAAAATTGGTATTAGGAGCTAGGTCTTCTTTATTTTTGCCGTTTAAAAATCTTGGCTTAATCGTTGTTGATGAAGAACACGACTCTTCGTACAAGCAAGACGAAGGAATAAGGTACAATGCGAGAGACATGGCAATTTCCCGAGCATCTATAGAAAACTTTCCCGTGTTGCTCTCTACGTCTATTCCTTCTTTAGAGACCTACAATAATGTTAAAAATGGAAAATATAATTTTACTAAATTAGAAAAAAGATATAAAAATTTTTCACTACCCAATGCTGAAATTGTTAATTTAAATCTCGATAAAAAAAACAAAAATATTTGGATTGATATTAAAACTTTAAGTTTAGTTAAAAAATATTTAGAGAAAAACGATCAAGTGCTTTTCTTTCTAAATAGGCGAGGATACGCTCCATTCATGATTTGTAGAAGTTGTGGTTTAAAATTAGAATGCCCAAATTGTTCTATTTTTCTAACCTTTCACAAACACTTAAACAAAGCCATGTGTCACCATTGTGGTTACAAAACTGATATAAAACGAAAATGTGAAAAGACAGATTTAAATTGTGAATTTCAAATGTATGGACCTGGAGTTGAAAAAATTTTCTCCGAATTAAAACAAATTTTCCCTGAAAAGAAGATAAAAATTTTATCAAGCGATTTTCTTTCCAAGAAAAAAGAAACCGCAAACTTACTAGAAGATATAGAAAAGAATAAAATTAATATTTTAGTAGGCACACAGTTAATTTCTAAAGGTTTTAATTTTCCAAACTTAAATTGTATCGTAGTTGTAGATGCCGATTTTTCTGGAATGGGTTTTGATTTAAGATCAACAGAAAAAAATATTCAACTTTATAATCAACTGAGTGGTAGAGCCGGAAGATTCAGCAAAGACTCTCTTATTGTATACCAAACATTTAATCCATCTGGCAGAACTTTAAAAAATATACTTGAAAATAATCAAGAAAAATTTTTAGAGGAAGAAATGCATCTAAGAAAAGAAAAAAATCTTCCTCCTTTTACAAGATTAATTGCTATTATAATTTCATCAAAAAATGAGAAAGATGGTTTTTTAGAAGCTCAAAAAATTAAAAAAAATTTATCACAGCTAAAAAACATTGATATTATGGGCCCAGTAAGCTCTCCGATATTTAAAGTTAAGAATAAATATAGAACTAGATTGTTGCTTAGATTTAATAGCAATCTCTTTGTTCAGAAAGTAGTTAACAAAATGCTTAAAAAAATAAATATTTCTAAAAAAATAAAACTTACGGTTGATGTTGATCCTTTAAATTTTAGTTAATCCGCGTTCCAATCGCACTTGAACAGAGCATTTTCCTATGATACGAAATCTCGTAAATTCTTTAATCAAATCGACACAGGAATACACATTGAGTAAAAATAGAACTTTTTCATCAGAAATCTCGCAGAGATATGCGTTGGCACTTTATGAGCTATCAAAGGAGAAGAAACAAACTGAAGAATTTGCATCAAACATGATTACTTTTATGAAAATTTTTAATTCCAACAAAGACCTAAGAAATTTTGTTAAAAATCCAACATATTCAGCCGAAAACCAAAAAATAGTTTTTGAAAAAATATTAACTCTAATGAATTTTAACAAAATGGTAAAAAACTTCTTCTCTATACTAATAATAAAAAAAAGGATATTTTTTCTAGATAAAATTGTAGAGGAATTTTTAAAATTAATTTCTCATAAACGTGGAGAAATATCTGGAAGCTTAATTTCTTCAAAAAAAATTGATGAAAAAACTATCTCAGATATTGAAAGAGAAATTTCAACAAATATTAAACGTTCAATAAAATTAAAATCTAAGGTAGACGAAAGCTTAATTGGAGGAATCGTTGTTCAAATAGGAAGCTTAATGATAGATACTTCTATAAAAAATAAATTACAAAAATATAAAAAATTAATGACAGAGGCTTAGCATGGATATAAATCCTTCTGAAATAACAAAAATTTTAAAAGAACAGATTAAAAGCTTAGGAGACAAGACCGAGGTTTCTGAAATCGGAAAAGTTCTTTCAGTTGGTGATGGTATTGCCAGAGTATATGGTCTTGACAATGTTCAAGCTGGAGAGATGGTGGAGTTTAAAGATGGCTCAAAAGGAATGGCACTAAATTTAGAAAGCGACAATGTTGGAATTGTAATTTTTGGTGATGATAGGTCAATCAAAGAGGGAGATACTGTTAAAAGAACAGGGGCGATAGTTGATGCTCCTGTAGGAAAAGAATTGCTTGGAAGAGTGGTTGACGCATTAGGAAATCCAATTGATGGCAAAGAGGCTCTAAAAAAAGGAATTAAAAGAAAAAGAGTTGAAGTAAAGGCTCCAGGAATAATTCCAAGAAAATCAGTTAATGAACCAATGCAAACAGGATTAAAAGCTATTGATAGCCTAATTCCAATTGGAAGAGGTCAGCGTGAATTAATTATTGGTGACAGACAAACAGGAAAAACAGCTGTAGCTATTGATACAATAATTAATCAAAAAAAAATCAATGAATCTAACGATGAGAAAAAGAAACTTTATTGTATTTATGTTGCTATAGGACAAAAAAGATCAACAGTTGCCCAAATTCTTAAAACATTACAAGATGCTGGAGCAATGGATTACACAATCATTGTATCAGCCACTGCATCCGATCCTGCCCCCTTACAATTCTTAGCGCCCTACACCGGCTGTACCTTTGGAGAATTTTTTAGAGATAACGGGATGCATGCATTAATTATTTATGATGATTTATCTAAACAAGCAGTCGCTTACAGACAAATGTCACTTTTATTGAGAAGACCGCCTGGTAGAGAGGCATACCCAGGAGATGTTTTTTATTTACACAGCAGATTGCTTGAGCGAGCAGCTAAACTTAACGATGATAATGGAGGGGGTTCGCTTACAGCTTTACCAATTATAGAAACACAGGCGGGCGATGTGTCGGCTTACATACCAACCAATGTTATATCAATTACGGATGGTCAAATATTTTTAGGCACGGAATTATTTAATCAAGGAATAAGACCCGCGGTTAATGTTGGTCTTTCTGTTTCAAGAGTTGGTTCAGCCGCCCAGACCAAAGCTATGAAAAAAGTAGCTGGTTCGATTAAACTCGAATTAGCACAGTATCGTGAAATGGCAGCATTTGCTCAATTTGGTTCCGACCTAGATGCTTCAACGCAAAAACTTTTAAACAGAGGATCTAAACTTACAGAATTACTAAAACAAAACCAATATAGCCCTATGACAGTAGCAGAACAAGTGGTTACAATATACGCTGGAGTAAAGGGTTATTTAGACAGTATCGACACAAGCCAAATTCGTTCTTTCGAAAAAGGTCTGTTAGAGCTGGTAAAAAGCGAAAAGCCAGAAATATTAGAATCAATTCAGAAAAGTGGAAAAATAGAAGAAGACATAGATAAAATTTTATCAGAAGTTATTACTAATTATAAAAAAACAAATTTTGAGAAGAAATAATGCCAAGCCTTGATGATTTAAGAAAAAGAATTGCTAGCGTAAAATCTACACAGAAGATTACAAAAGCTATGAAGATGGTGGCCGCAGCAAAACTTCGTAAAGCACAAGAAATGGCCGAAAAAGGTAGACCTTACAGTGATAAAATGGATGTGATTATACAAAATTTAAGTAAGGCGATTAATGATCCTTCAAATGCTCCAAAGCTTTTAGTGGGAACCGGAGAAGACAAAAGCCATTTATGTGTTGTGATGACAGCAGATAGAGGCCTCTGCGGAGGATTTAATACAAATATAGTTAAGCTAGCGAAGAAACATTTTAATAAAATTTTAAAAGATTCTAAAAGTTTAAAAATCATAACAGTTGGCACTAAAGGCCTTGATCAACTCAAGAGAGATTATGGAAAATATATTATTAAAAAAATAAACTTTAAAGATAAGAAGAAACTATCTTTTGAAGACGCAGAATCCATTGGAAATGAAATAGTAGAATTATTTAAAAATAAAGAATTTGATAAGTGTGCAATTTTTTTTAATCAGTTTAAAAATGTTATGACTCAAATACCCAAGGCTCAACAAGTGATTCCTGCAAAAAAGGATGCGCAATCGAAAGAAGAACAACATTCATCTTATGAATTTGAACCAGAAGAAGATGAGATTTTAGAAGATCTTCTTCCCAAAAATATTTCTACTCAAATATACAAAGGTTTCTTGGAAAATTCTGCAAGCGAACAAGGTTCAAGGATGACCGCAATGGATAATGCGACAAGAAATGCAGGAGACTTGGTAGAAAAGTTAACTATTAATTATAATAGAAGTAGGCAAGCCGCTATTACAAAAGAATTAATTGAAATAATATCGGGAGCCGAAAGTTTATAAATGAGCAAAAATGGAAAAATTACTCAGGTAATTGGAGCTGTAGTAGACGTACAGTTCGAAGGTGATCTGCCTGAAATATTAACAGCCTTAGAAGTTGATAACGGTGGAAATAAACTAATATTGGAAGTCGCCCAACATTTGGGAGAAAATAGCGTGAGAACTATAGCTATGGACAGCACTGAGGGTTTAAAAAGAGGAGATCCCGTACAAAATACTGGTGCCCCTATAAGTGTTCCTGTTGGGCCAGAAACTTTGGGAAGAATAATAAATGTTATAGGTCAGCCAATTGATCAAAAAGGTCCGGTTAAAACAAAAGAAAGATGGCCAATACACAGAGAAGCCCCTAAATTTACAGATCAGTCAACTGAGACAGAAATTTTAGAAACAGGAATAAAAGTTATCGATCTTTTAGCCCCATATTCAAAAGGTGGAAAAATAGGTTTGTTTGGTGGAGCAGGAGTAGGAAAAACAGTTATCATTATGGAGTTGATCAACAACATAGCCAAAGCTCATGGTGGCTTTTCAGTATTTGCAGGAGTTGGAGAAAGAACAAGAGAAGGTAATGATTTGTACCATGAAATGATCGAGTCAGGAGTTATTAAGCCAGATGGAAAAGGATCAAAAGCAGCACTTGTATATGGACAAATGAATGAGCCTCCAGGTGCACGAGCTAGAGTAGGATTAACCGGATTAACAGTTGCAGAATATTTTAGAGATAAAGAGGGTCAGGATGTTCTATTTTTTGTAGATAATATTTTTAGATTTACTCAAGCTGGATCAGAAGTTTCAGCTTTGTTGGGTAGAATACCTTCTGCAGTAGGCTATCAACCAACCTTAGCTACCGACATGGGTAATTTACAAGAAAGAATTACCACAACAGGCAAAGGTTCGATTACATCAGTACAAGCCATATATGTTCCGGCTGACGATTTAACAGATCCGGCGCCAGCAACATCATTTTCTCATTTGGATGCCACAACAGTTCTTTCCAGGCAAATTGCTGAACTTGGAATCTATCCAGCAGTGGATCCACTTGATTCTACGTCAAGAATTTTAGATCCCAGAATTGTTGGTGAAGAACACTACCGGGTAGCAAGACAAGTTCAAAAAATTTTACAAACCTATAAATCTTTACAAGATATTATTGCCATTCTTGGTATGGATGAACTTTCTGAGGAAGACAAATTAACAGTAGCTAGAGCAAGAAAGATGCAAAGATTTTTATCACAACCTTTCTTTGTGGCAGAAGTTTTTACCGGAACTCCTGGAAAACTAGTTAATTTAGATTCGACAATTAAAGGCTTCGATGCAATTTGTAAGGGAGACTATGACCATTTGCCAGAAGCGGCTTTCTATATGGTTGGCACTATAGAAGAAGTTATAGCCAAAGCAGAAAAGATGGCAAAAGAGGCAGCAGCTTAGATGAGTGAGAATTTTAATATAGAAATCATTTCACCGGAGAAAAAGCTATTAACAGATAAAGTAAACTCAGCAACCATACCTGCGTTTGAAGGCGAAATGACTATTCTATCAAATCATATACCGATAATCACCTTTTTAAGACCCGGAATCATTAAAGCTACTAGCAATAAAGAGACACAATATTTTGTTGAGGAAGGGACAGTAGAGTTCTCTAACAATAATTTAGCAATACTGTCATCAACAATTATAGAGCTGAGTGCTCTCTCAAAGGGAAAAATTTCTAAGATGATAGAAGAGAGTAAAGCTCAACTAAATCAAGAAAATTTAGATGATAAAAAACGTTACGTTGTTTCTCACAAAATAGATTGCTTATCTAGAATTAATTTATAAAAGGTTTTATTTTTAACAAAAGTTTTTCGTATAGTTTTTTCTTAAAATTGACAATAATTTTTGGTAGGCTTTCAGGATTCACCCATTTCCACTCAATGAATTCAGGACTTCCTGTTTTAAGGTTAATCTCATCATCAGCACCTGTAAACTTTAATATAAACCATTTCTGTTTTTGCCCCCTATATTTACCTTTCCAAATTTTTCCCAATAGATAGTTTGGAAGCTCATATTCAGTCCAATCATCTAGTTCCTTTAAAATTTTAATACTTTTTATGCTGGTTTCTTCTTCAAGCTCTCTTCTCAAGGCACTTAAAAGATTCTCGCCATCGTTTACCCCGCCCTGTGGCATTTGCCAATTATTATTTGGGTGATCTTTTCTTTTTCCTACAAAGATTTTATTTTCTTTGTTTATTACAATTGCACCAACACCAATTCTAAGAGGAAGACTATTCTTTTCCATTAAATAGTTAGCAAACTTACAGCGTAATTTAATTGGTTGTCAAATTTGCTATTTATTTTAAAATTTTCTCCACTTTCTTCAATAAAAATATCTGGTTCTACACCGATTTCCGAGATTGATTTACCAGATGGCAAATAATATTTTGATACCGTTAACCTCATACCGCCTCCATCGCTAAGTGGAATAATGGATTGAACAGAGCCCTTTCCATAAGTTTTTTCTCCTAAAATAATAGCTCTCTTATGATCTTTAAGAGCTCCAGCCACTATTTCAGAAGCAGATGCCGAACCGTTATTAATTATTACAATCAATGGTTTTCCATTTAGCTTGTCACCTTTTTTTGCAAAAAAACGTCTATTTTCCATTATCTTTCTTCCTTTTGTTGAAACTATCTCCCCATCATTTAAAAAGAAATCAGTGATATTAATAGCCTGCGTTAATAAACCACCCGGATTATTTCTTAAATCTAAAATATATCCATGAGTCTTGTTTGTTTTTTCAAAACTCTCTATTTTTTTTACCAATTGAGAGCTACTGTTGCTATTGAAAGATTTTAGTCTTAAGTATCCAATTTTCTCTTTTAAAATTTTTGCTTCGACAGATTTAACGACAATAATTTCTCTAGTAATTTTTTTAACCAGTGCTTTTTTTTCACCTTTTCTTCTAATTGTTAATTCTATAGAAGACCCAATCGGCCCTCTCATAAGTTTTACTGCTTCCATTAGTGATTTTCCCTGCACCTGTGTTTTTCCAATTTTAACAATATAATCACCAGCTTTAATTCCTGCTCTAGATGCAGGCGTGTCGTCGATTGGCGAAATTACTTTAACAACTCCTGCCTCCATGCCTATTTCTATTCCGAGACCACCAAACTTTCCCTGAGTATCAGTCTGCATATTTTTGAAAAGCTCTGGGCTCATGTAAGCCGAATAAGGATCCAATGATTGAAGGACTCCATTTATAGCTGAGTCTATAACTTCAGACTGATCAATATCATCAACATATTCCTTTTTTACTTTTTCTAGCACTTCGCTAAACAAATCAATCTTTTCATATATATTGCCGGAAGGCTCTTTTGCATTAAGCAAACTATTAAAAAAAATAAATACACACAGTAAACGAAATATTTTCATCATAGATTTATTCTTTCATTTAAAAGGGGTTCAGACCACATTTTTTCTAAGTCGTAAAACTTTCTTTTTTCTGGATGAAAAACATGAACAATAATATCCATGGCATCAATTAATTTCCATCCATCACTTGTACGTCCCTCAATTTTAAACTTACCTGCGCCTTTTTTTTCTAGAGTTGATAACAATATCTCAGATAGTGACTGGATATGTCTCGATGATGTTCCGGATGCTATTATCATATAATCTGCAATATATGATTTACCTTTCAGACTAATCGAAATAATTTCTTCTGCTTTATTAAGATTTAAAGTGCTTTCTATCAATTTTTTTAATTTAGAAATCTCCATTAATATTTGTATTTTAAATAATTTTTTCTTA
>Ga0066836_10000663_pt1 | contig 17031 bp, 18 predicted proteins | sample ETNtaG_18_FD_71568 | JGI IMG/M metagenome (GOLD analysis project Ga0066836, IMG submission 71568) | Marine microbial and viral communities from oxygen minimum zone, Eastern Pacific Ocean - ETNP201302SV91 | ecosystem: Environmental > Aquatic > Marine > Oceanic | place: Pacific Ocean: Eastern... | reverse complement strand
AATTGTCATGTTAATTAGTGATAAAGAGATTTTTGATATGTATAAAGAAAAAAATTATTCGGTTATATCTCCTTTTGGTATAGATGAAAATGATTTCTCTTATTTGATAAAGGAATAAATTATTATGTATATTATTATATCTGGTATGAATAACATAACTATAAATATTGCAAAAAAGTTAATAGCTGATGGTCATGAAATAACTTTTGTTGATTCTAATCAAAATAAATCTGAACAAATAGAAAAGGAAATTGGTTTCGTTAATGTTTTAGGAAGCTCTTATAACAAAAGCACACTTATAGAATCTGGTATTGAAAGGGCAGACTTTTTTATCGCATCAAATATGAAAGATGAAATAAATTATTTGTCTGTTGTACTTGCTAAACATCTAAATAACAAAATCATTTCTATAAGCTTAATAAACAAAATTTCTAATAAAATAAATTTTCTTGGAGACGAATTTGATTTTGCTTTGGAATACGATGAAATGATTAGTGACACATTGAATTCATTTATTGCAAATAAATTTGATCAATTAATTTATACGAACACAGATAACCATACAGAAATAAGAATACTTTCTGTTGGTAAGGATTCTAGCTTAATTGGAAAAACACCTAATGATATAGATCTAGACAATGAAACTGAAGTGATTGCAATCATATCTTCTTCAGGTTCAATTGCTCACAATTTAAACAACACATTAAACCCTCTTGATAAAATATTAATTCAAAGAACCATAAATTATAAAAACAATGAATAAAAAAGATATAGACATAAGCTATCTAGGTCCAAGTGGCACTTATAGTGAAGAAGCAGCATTGATTTACAAAGATTATAAGGATGAGTTGTTAGTTCCTCAAAAAACCATTTATAATGTTTTAGAAACAGTAGAAACATCAAAAAATGACGAAGGAATCGTACCTATTGAAAATTCTAGAGTTGGAACAATTCTTGAAACAATAGATTATTTAATAAAATCTAAGAATTTATACATAAATCAAGAAATTTTATTACCTATAGAGGCATGTTTGATTACGAAATCAAAATTGGATGATTTAAGTAATTTAAAAGAAATAATTAGTAAGCCTGAAGCTATAAATCAGTGCAATCTTTGGATTAAAAAAAACCTTAATGACAATATTAAATTAACTGAATATCCTTCGACAGCAGAAGCTGTTTCTGATTTAAAAAACTTAGATTGCAATGTTGCAGCGATTGCAAATGCTAGATCAGCTGAAATAAATCAATGCCATATACAAGAAAAAGGGATTCAAGATTATAAAAATAATATAACCAGATTTGTAGTTGTCTCTAATAAACAAAATAAGAAGACTGACAATGATAAAACTTCTATAGCATTTGATTTCAAAGTTTCTGATGAAGCGGGCTTACTTTTTAAAGCTGTTGAATGTTTTGCAAAGAGGAATATTAATCTTGTAAAAATTGAGAGTAGGCCAAAGGGAAACGAAATCGGTAATTACATCTTCATAATTGATTTTGATGGACACATAGAAGACAATTTAATTTCTGAAGCTTTAGATGAATTATCTAAAATAACTTCTTTTTTAAAAGTACTAGGTTCTTATTCAAAATAATCTATTCTTCATATAAATCTTGCCTTGACCTTTTTGATTCTTCAGCGCCTTCTTGTACTGCATTATTAAGTCTCTCTTTTGCAGAATCGACTAAATCATTTGCTTTTAATTTCCAATCTTTTATATTATCACCAAGGATTTCTCTTGTTTCATTACCAGTTTTAGGAGCATATACCATGCCTGCAATAAAACCTATCGTTGCTCCATAAAAAAAACCTTTATAAAAAGAGTCTTCTGAAGACATAATTTCCTCTTATTCTTTACTGTTCTTGTTATTTTTATTTGTATTTCCAAATATTGATCTAAAAACATCAATAGATTTACTAATTACATTAACTGACTCTTTAAAAGAACCGATTTTTTCATTAGCATTATCAAGTTGATCTTTAATTTGATTGATTTTTCTCATTAGAGATATTAAAAAATATGTAATAAATAAACCTAAAAAAGAAAATATAGACAGAAATGCTATCATCAAGTAGTTTTGTAGCTCTGATAAAGACAAAGTAATCCTTATATTTAAAAATTTATACTATAAATATACCTAAAACTAAAGAATAAATCAAATTGATAAGCATTTAGTTAATAACTAAACACTAAAAATCAAGGTAGTCTCTCAATGTAAGTGATCGAGTAGGGTGCCTAAGCTTTCTTAGTGCTTTTGCTTCAATTTGCCTTATTCTTTCTCTTGTAACCCCAAAGGTTTGTCCAACTTCCTCAAGTGTTCTTGGTCTACTGTCATTTATTCCAAATCTATATTCAATCACTTGCCTTTCTCTTGGAGAAAGAGTTTCTAACACTTCTATAATTTGAGATTTCAATAGATTTTTTGATGCAGAATTTTGCGGAGATTCTGCATTTTGATCTTCAATAAGATCAGCTAAATTCAAATCCTGCTCTTCTCCTATAGGGGCTTCTAGCGAGATAGGATCTTGAGATGCTTTTAAAATTTCATTTACTTTATCTGGGTCCATATCAAGTTCTTTTGCTATATCATCAGAGGTCGGTTCCACACCTTTTTCTTGAACTAATCTTCTAGACACTCTAAGTATTTTGTTGATTTGCTCAACCATATGAACCGGAATCCTAATAGTTCTAGATTGATCAGCCACAGCTCTTGTGATTGACTGTCTAATCCACCATGTGGCATAAGTAGAAAACTTAAAGCCCTTTCTGTAATCAAATTTTTCTACAGCTCTAATTAGACCTATATTTCCCTCTTGAACTAAATCCAACAAGGTTAGTCCTCTTCCTATATATTTTTTAGCTATTGAAACTACAAGTCTTAAATTTGCTTCTGCTAAATGGTTTTGAGCTAAATCTGACCTAGAAAGAATCTGATTAAAATGACTATCAATTATCATTTTATACATACTTAATTGATCCAGAAAATCATCATTTTTCAACAAAACCTTAAGGTTAGGCTTAGTAAAACTTTCTTCAAGCAATTCAGTTAAATCAGGAGGAATTAATCCCAACAAATCGGATAATTCTTTGATTTTTTTTGTTACTTCTTCTTGTGAAATATTATTTACATCCGCTACATAGTTAATTAAATCTTCTGCATAAACTCCATGTATTTTATTGATTTCAGAGTGTTGTGATGATAAATAAGTTAGAGAAAACGATTCAGATTTTGTAATTCCATAAAACTTTCCTATAGATTCAAGTATAGGTTTCAGAGAAACAATAGATTCAAAAACTTCTTTTATTAAATCAATAGAATTGATTAATTCTGAGCTAGATTCCTCTAGTTCGTCATGCATTTTTTTATATTTAAATTTTAGGTCAATAGTACGTGCTAATACTTCTTCATCTTTTCTGGACAAAAGCTTTACATCACCTATTTCTTTGAGATACATCCTGATAGGGTCTTCATATGTTTCCTTAATTTCCTTCTTCCCTTTAGATAAAATATTCATAAGATCATCATTCTGAGCATATGTGTCAACAGCTGGAGCAGTAGATAAATCTTCTTCATCATCCAAATTCGAAGAACTAGAGATTAAAACTTTATCAATCCCGGAATTTTCATCAACATTGTCAATATATAAATTATCATTTAAATTGTCGTTTTCGCTAGTATCTTGTTTCAAGTTACCTCGCTCCTTTCTAGATCTTTTATATTTTCAGTTATTCTAACTAACTCGTCCATTAAGGATATAATTGCATTCTCATCCTTATCTTCATTATTTTCAAGCTCTAAGAGGCGCATTTCAGCTTCATTTAATTTTCTTTTTTGAAAATCAATGGCTAATCTGTTTTTCACATTTTCTAGTTCAATGTCTTTACTTAAATCAGGATCGTCTACAAAATCATTTTTTAAATAATCTTCAATTTCATCATAAATAAAAGTAAGATCATCAGATATGTCCTTTTTATCTATAACTTCTTGAGATTTTTTCCAAAGTTTGAAAACAGATCTATAGTGCAAATCTGAAAAATATACATCTTCTATATCCTTCACATTTTCAAATAATTCTTTAGCATCCAATAAAATGGCCAGAAAGTGTTTTTCCTGGGCTTTTTCTGGATTAAAGATTACTCTTCTTATTCTATCTTCATCCTTAATAGTCTTTCTATTTTTTCTATATTTAGATTTACTCAAATTAGAAGATTCAGACTTCAACAGATCATAGCTAAGATCTGTTAATTTTGAAATTTTAGCAAGATAGTAAGACTGTTGTACTTCATCACAACATTCAATAATAAAAGGCATGATTAAATCTAAAAATTTATATGTATCTCTATCTGCTCCATTTAAATAAACTCCAGAGTGATACTGAATCAAATAATCAATAAAATTTTGTGATAAATTAATCATTTCTTCCCATTCAACGGGATTTGTCCTAAAAATCTCATCAGGATCTTTGCCTGAAGATGGAAAACATATTTTAATTTGTATCTTTTTTTCTGCGTTTTTTGATGAATTGGATATATTTTCTTTTAATTTATCGATTGTATCTATAGCTGCTTTTTTACCTGCGGAGTCATTATCAAAACAAAATACAATCTCTCCAGAATTTGAATCATAAGTTACAAGTTTTCTTAGTTTTTCAAAAGTATCCGAACTGATTTGTGTTCCCATTGCTGCAACTAAGTTTTGATATCCTTTATCATAACCTGAAATGCAATCAAAATAACCTTCTACAACTATAGCTTGGGATTTAAGCTTTATATTATCTGACGTCCTATCAAGCCCGTAAAGAATAGCAGACTTATTGAAAACATCGCTATCTCTTGAATTTATGTATTTGCTCTTTGAATTTTCATTTAGAGATCTTCCCGAAAAGCCTACTATATTGGATTGCTCATCTAATATTGCGATAGTGATTCTATTTCTGAAAAAATCTATCCACTCTCCATTATCTTCTTTCCTAAATAAAAGATTGGAATTCAAAACCCCTCGTTTATTAACTTTATTAGACTGAAAAAAATTCATTAAACTGCCCATATTTCCATCAGGGCAATAACCAATATGATTTTTCTTTATCGATTCAGAAGTTATTCCTCTCTCTTCAAGATAAGAGCGGACTTTTGCAGAATTTTCTGAGGATTGATCAAAAATTTGTTTGGAAAAGTAATTTTGTGCTAAATTATTAACTTCCATTACTTCATTTGAGATAATATTAGCTTTTTTTCTTTTTTCTGCTTCATCAGAAAATGTATTATCGTCATAATCTAAAGAAAGATATGTTGAAAGTTGCCTTATAGCATCAACAAAAGTTAATTTCTCTGCTGACATCAAGTAATCAAAAACATCTCCACTTTCATTACAACCATAACATTTGTATCTCTTACGATCTTTGCTTAAAGTAAATGAAGGTGTTTTTTCTTCATGAAAAATGCACAAGGCTTTAGGTATTGAACCTTGGTTTTGCCAAGCAATACCTTTACTGCTTAAAAAGTCTAAAAGATCAATTTTTTCTTTAATTGTATCTTTCAAATCTTGAGGCATTAATAATTTCCTTATTGCTTTCAATAAGTGTACCTATTAATAAGAGATTTGGACACCTTTTTATATTAATTTTTCAGGAAAAAATATATAAAAATAAAAAGTGAAATTAAATATTTTCAAACCTAAGATTATTAGAAATTCCTGGAGAAATTTTTTCAGCAATTTTTATAGCATAATGATCTGTCATTCCACAAATAAAATCTGAAATTTTTTCTTCTTTTTCTTGTTCCATTTCCAAGTATTTAGATGGTATTTCATTATAATTTTTTAAATAATAATCAAATAAAAAATCTATTATTTTAGTAGCTATTTTGCCTTGCTCAGAATTGCTCACAGGTAAATAAAAATTTTCAAACATATAGTCCCGGAGTTGTGTCATTGAAGCTGAGAAATTTTTTGACATTTTTATATAAGGATTCTTCGCCGAGGTTTTGCCAGAGCAATCCCAAGAATTAACTATTACATCTGTAACAAAAAGATTGATTCTTTCAGATCTAGATAAATTAAAAAAATATCCTATATCCTCGGGGATATTTTTGCTAATAAAATTTGATCTTTTGGCATCTTCAATATCATGACTTAAATATGCTAGAGCATCAGATATTCTAACTATTTGAGCTTCTAATGTCATGCCATCAACTGACGACTGGGTTAAAAATTTACCTTGTTTTTTCGAATGTCGTTTAATAGCTTCAATTACATGATTAGTTAAATTCAATCCTTGGCCATTTTTTTCCAAAAATTCAATAATTTTCACGGAGTGTAAAGAATGGTGAAATCCTTTTTCTAAAATACCATCCAAAGCAGATTCTCCAATATGACCAAATGGCGTATGTCCCAAATCATGACCCAAAGAAGCTGCTTCAACTAAATCTTCATTCAAATATAAGGCTCTAGCTATAGTTCTGCCAATTTGAGAAACTTCTATAACATGAGTTAATCTAGTAGTATAGTGATCGCCTTCTGGAGCTACAAAAACTTGGCTTTTGTGCTTTAACCTCCTAAAAGAATTGGTGTGAATAATTCTATCTCTATCAATTTGAAATGAATTTCTATATAAACCTTCAATTGGTTCATTTATTTGTCGTAAAGCGCTTTTTTCATTTACAGCAAATTTTGACAATTGAGATTGATACGATGAATTTACTTGAAAAAATTCAGATGATATATCATTTAATCTCATTTTATAATACCTCGGTATACTTAAAGTTTTTTATAATATCTGATGGGTTATTAGCATATTGTTCTGGAAGTAACACTGAAATTCTATGCATAATTTCTTTTGTAATACTGTTGTATAATTCTTTATCTCGATTATTTGGCAAAGAAGTAATTTTAAAAGGCTTTCCTATTTTTATAGTGACTGACATTTTTGGGAATAGAAACTGTAAGTAATTTGTACATTTTTCAGAACCAGAAATTGAAACTGGCAAAATAACACTATTTGTATCTATTGCTATACGAGCAGCTCCGTTAAATCCTTTTTGCAGTTTTGAATTTTTGCTTCTTGTTCCTTCAGGAAAAATAAGCAGTGAATTATTTTTATCTTTCAATTGATTTTTTGCCCAATTAATAGCTGAAATGTCAATCTGGCTTCTGTTTAAAGGAAATGCTCCATAAAATTTCAAAAGAATATTAGCTGGAAATTTAAACAATTCTTTTTTTGCTAAAAACTTTGGATCTTTACCTACTGCAGAAGCACATAATGGTGGATCAATTATAGAGAGATGGTTTGAAACAGTTATTATTGGTTTGTTTTTAGGGATGTTATTAAAACCTTCTATCTTTAAATCTCCAAATAAAAAAAAGGTAAATCTTAATCCTAAATCACATATTTTAAATAGCTTACTCATCTTTATACAAATTCAATATATTGTCAACAACTTGATCAATTGTAATATTATCAGTATTTATAACAAATGCATTTTTATCAATTGCTAAAGGTGAATTAGATCTATTTTTATCTATAATATCTCTTGATTCAATCATATTTTTAACTTGATCTTGAGATAAATTATCTGATTCTTTATACCTTCTCAATGCCCTTATTTCTAATGAAGCATCGAGGTAAATTTTTAAGTTTGAATTTGGAAGTACTTTAGTACCTATATCCCTGCCTACCATAACTATATTGTTATTTGTAGAAATTTTCTTTTGTTCAAGAACAAGGTTTTCTCGAATAGGTTTTATCTTAGAAAAATCTGAAACCTGTTCATCAATTTTATCTGTAAATAAAAATTCCGTTATATCTGAATTTTTATATATAATTTTATTGTTTAGATTACTAAAATCTATTGAAAGCTTAGATTCAATGAAAAATTTTGAAGCCTCAACGGGGTCTGCCTGGGTTTCTTGAATTATAAAAGTAACTGCTCTGTACATAATTCCTGTATCTAAAAAATCATAAGACAATTTCTTCGCGAGTAACTTTCCAACTGCTGATTTACCTGATGCAGCAGGCCCGTCAATTGCTATGGACTTATAAACAATCATTTAATGGAATTTTCCTTTTGATGTACCGGTAATTTTAATGACATCACATCAAAAACCAATCGTGGATTGGCATTACTTTTCAAATTACTGAGTGCTCTTATAAGTTCTAATATAATATTATTGATTTGTTTGATTTCATATATGTCATTTAAATTTTTATCAAAAATTGATGTTTTTTGTTCCTGGTAATTATTATTTAAAATAATATTGCAAAAATCTACCCATAAACTAAGTTCTATGTATATAGCATTGCGATCAGTTCTGTATCTAGTTGAAAATTTTTGTGCCAATTCCATTCTGTTGCTTATATCACTTATACAAAATTCAAAAAATCTATCGTAAGAATCATAGTAATCTTGAATTAATGTTGGATCAGAAGATAATTTTTCTGCAATTTCTATTTTCCCCTGTGAAAAATTTATAATCTTATTGATTATTGATTCTTCTAAGTCAAATTTTTGAGAAATATATAATTCCATCTCGTTTTTATTTATTTCTAAAACATTTATTTTTTGAGCTCTCGAAAGTATAGTTGAATAAATTGAAGATAAATCATTAACTAAAAATAAAAAAATAGATGTTTTAGGTGGTTCTTCCAAAAGCTTCAGGAATGCATTAGAGGCTTCGTTATTTAACTTTTCTGCTGAGTCTAATATAAAGATTTTATAACGACTCATGAAAGGGCCTAAAGTAGAAAGTCTGATTATTTCTTGTACATGAGGCAATCTTATTAGATCAGATCTATTTTCTTCAATGCCTTCAACTTGAGTTTGGGAATCAATTAAAACAACATCAAAATGTTTTTTTTCATCAATTTTCTGGCAAGTTGAGCAAATGTTACAAGACTTGCCGTCGGCAGCTTTTTTTTCGCAAAGCAATAATTTTGAAAATGAAAATGCTAAGTTTTTTTTGCCAACATTATCTGGCCCATGAAAAATATAAAAATGAGAAATAGAATTTTTTTTTACTGAATTTTCTAGTAAGTTGTAAGCTTTTTCATTGATAATAGTCATAATATTGAAGTACTCAAAAGGTCCTCATAACTTTCTCTTCTTCTAATCAGAAAATGTGATCCTTTTTTTAGCATCACCACAGCTGGTCTTACTTGCATATTGTAATTGCTGGCCATGGCTAAATTATATGCTCCTGACGCAGGCAGTACTAACAAATCATCAATTTTTGGATTAGGTATATTTACATCTTTCGCAAGAACGTCGCCTGACTCACAAAATTTTCCTGAAATAGTAGCTTTCATTAAGTTTTCTTGTTCCAAAATCTTTGTTATTGAAAATACTGAATATTCAGAACCATATAAAGCAGGTCTAATATTGTCCCCCATTCCTCCATCAATTGAAATATAGTTTCTAACACTAGGAATCGTTTTGATTGATCCAATTCTATATATGCTCACCCCAGATCTCCCGATTAGAGCTCTTCCAGGTTCGAGAATTACTTTAGGAATATTAAAACCATGAACATCGCATGCTTTCTTTACAGAATCTCCAATGACCTTTGCATAGTCAGAAATTGGTAAAGGTATTTTTTTGGGTTGATAACCTAATGCAAATCCTCCGCCTGGACTAAATTCTTTCATATCTAGTCCATATTTTTTCTTCATCTCTGCTGCAAATTGAAATACGTACTCTATTGCTTCTGCGTAGGGCTCTAGTTCAAATATAGGAGATCCTAAATGAAAATGAAGACCCAATAAATTCAATGTATTTATTTGCATTAGTTTCTCAATGGCACTTTCAGCATCTCCTGTTTCTATAGAAAATCCAAACTTTGAATCTAAAATACCAGTGGTAGTAAGTAAATGCGTATGGGGATCAATTGAAGGAGAAACTCTTATAATTACATTTTGCTTGATTCCAGATTCTTGAGTTATTTTTCTTAGATTTTCAATTTCATTAAATGAGTCTATTGTTATATGCCCTAATCCATAATTTATAGCATCCTGCAATTCTTCTCGAGATTTATTATTCCCATGAAAATTGATTCTTTCAGGAGGATACTTTACGTGCTTAGCAACTGCAAGCTCTCCACCTGTTACAACATCTATATTCATATTATTTGAATTTAATAAATTTAGGATATACGGATTGGAGAATGCTTTTGTAGAATAAGAAATAACACTGTCTTCAAGCTCAGCCATAAATGATTTTTGAAAGTCTTTGATTGTTTCAACAATAGTGTTCTCATCATATACATATAAAGGGGTTCCATATATGTTAGCTAATTCTTCAAGATCAACTCCACTAATAGAAATATTTTTTTTGGCATTCACAAAAGTTTCATTTGGAAATATGTCACTTCCTGAAAATTCGATGTTTTCTGTCATAATTCACCTAAATATTTGTTCACTGAATTATATAAATTCTATAACTTTTAATTAAAAAAAACATTAAATGGAAAAAGAAATAAGGCTTACAAGCTTTTCTAGTTGCGGAGGTTGAGCTGGTAAAGCTTCAATTGAAGTACTGGACAGGGTTCTGGGCCAGATAAATAAATCTATTACCTCAGAAAAAATTTTAGTTGATCAAAAAACTAAAGATGATGCTGCTGTATATAAAATATCTGATGAAAAAGCTATAATTTTCACTACAGACTTTTTTGCACCTATTGTTGATGATCCTTTTTTATTTGGACAAATTTCTGCTGCAAATGCTATTTCAGATATATATGCAATGGGAGGGAGCCCTACCTTAGCTTTAAATATTTGCTGTTTTTCAGATAACATTCCAGAAAAATTTATTGAAGAAATAATTAAAGGTGGAATAAGTAAGGCCAATGAAGCAGGTGTAATCATTGCTGGAGGGCATACTATAAACGATAATGAGCCAAAATATGGATTAGCTGTTATTGGAGAAATAGATCCTAGGCAATTAATGAAGCTAGATAATGCTAAAGCAAATCAAGACATTATCCTGACTAAGCCACTAGGAAATGGAATTTTGGTAACAGCTTCTAAAAACTCAAACATAAGTTTATCAGATTATCCTAAAGGGATCTCCTATATGCTGGAATTGAATAAATCTGCTTCTGAAACAGCTAAGAAATTTAAGATTAAGGCTTGCACTGATGTAACAGGATATGGGCTTATAGGGCATTTAAAAAACATACTTAATGCAAGTAACATATCTGCAATATTAAATTTTTCATATATTCCTATGATTGAAGGATTATTAAAAATTTCAACAAAAGAAAATTGGTCATCAGGAGCATTAAATAATGAAAAATACTTTAATAAAAATATTTTATGGAATAAATCTCTTACTAGTTCTGAAAAAATGATTTTATTTGATCCTCAAACTTCAGGAGGATTATTATTTACCGTTGATAAAGATATCTCAAAAGAATTTCAAAAAAAACTATCTGAAAATAATAATTTAGTAGTTAAAAAAATTGGAGAAACAATTAAAAGAGGTAATCACGAAATAGAATTTGTTTAATCTTAGATTTATTTAATTTTTCAAACCCTAAACCTTCTTTTTTCTCTAGATTTTTTATCTGTTGCTTTATCTCTAGTATCTTATTTCTGAATTCAAACTCTGGATTTTCCCCCCTCTGAATCATCAAAAAATAAGTGTAAAATAATAAATTTTTTGGATTTTCTATTGGGATTTTCAAAATCTCTTCTTCATCTAGATTTATCCCAAGTTCGAGCATAGCATTTATAATTCTTTCTGCGGAAATTCCTGATGGACCATTAAAATCTAGTTCATCTGAGATATCTGATTTTTTACCTTTTAACAAATTCCAGTTTTGTTCAACTTCTTCAGCTGAATTGAATTTTTTTGAATAAGATTTATCAAAAACATGAGGATGCCTATCAATAAGTTTTTGATTAGCATGATTTATAATATTTTCTTTATTAAATTGATTCATAGAAGATCCAATTTGAAAGTAAAAAATAATATGAGTTAGAAGGTCTGATAATTCATCTATTATCTTTACATTATCTTTTTTTTCTACGGCATCTAATAATTCGTATGATTCTTCAATTGTGAGCTGAGCTAATTTTTTTAGAGTAAGATCTCTATCCCAAGGACAGCCATTCTCTGATCTAAGTTCTGCAATGATTTTTTCTAATTTATTGATGTCATTTTTTTTCATAATTTAAAAAGTTATAATATTGTATGATTAAAAAAATCTTCCTCTTATTGAAAATATCCACTTATCTTCTATGGGTTCCTTTTATAATAACCATTAGTTTCGAAATGATAACATTTTCTGATTGGATTTATGAATTTAATTGGGAGAGGAATAATATTTCATATAAATCAAATTTAGGAAAAGACCAACTCAATTCAGTATCTGATCAGATAAAAGATTATTTTAAAGATGATCAAGAAAAAATAGAAATCTCAATTCAACAACCTGGGGAGACCGTTTTTAATTTGTTTAATCAAAAAGAAATTAATCATATGGTTGATGTAAAAAACTTAATACAAGCAACTCTTTTATTCGAAAAAATATCATTATTTTTTATATTTTTTTCTATTGTAATCATTTCTTATAAAAATGGTTTCAAGCAATTATTTAATCTTATATTTAACATCGTTTACAAATCTTTAATGCTTTGGAGTGGTATTTTTCTTATAATCTTATTAGGAATAATAATAAATTTTAATGCTACTTTCATTTTGTTCCATAAAATTTTATTTAGGAATGATTTGTGGATTCTTGATCCAAGAAGCGATTATTTATTAATAATGTTCCCAGAAAGATTCTTTTTGGAAGTTTGCATAGCTATTCTTTTTCTTTTTGTGGTTATGAATTTACTATTTTTCATAACTTCTTGGTTTTTAGACAGAAAATTAAATCCAAGATGAAATAATATCCTTTGAAAAAGATATATTATCTATAACAGCTCTATGTTTTTGATTGACTGGTTTTTTTGAATTTTTTTTAGAGATTAATACGGCATCCATGCCCACATTTGTAGCTCCCAATATATCCGCTACAGGATTGTCTCCAAAATGGATAGCGTTTTCTGGATCTGTATATAGTTTCCTCAAGGTGTCTAAAAATATTATTGAATGAGGCTTAGCTGTTCCTAATTCATTTGATAGAGACATTGCGTCATAAAATAAATCATTTTTAGAAAAAAACTCCCTGTACACTTTAGGAGAATTAAATCCTGTATTTGAAATTATTCCAATTTTTAAATCTTTTGACCTGCAAAACTCTATTAATTCATATGTTCCTGGAAAAATTTCTGGAGGGTTTTGAATAAATGCTTGATCAACTATATCTCCAAGTAAAATAATGTCTTCCTTATTCATGTTATTTTTAAGCTCTGGGTGTATTTTTTCTATAAAAATAAATAGCCAATCATTAAATAATTTATCCGAGTGAAATCTTGAAAATTTAGCAATTTCATTAAAAATATATTCATGAGCTAAAACAATGTTTTTATATTCAATTTCTTTGATAAATTTTGACAAATAATTATATGAATTTTCACATTTAGTTTCCATTCTAGTTTGAGAAAAAGAAGAAAAATCTTTTTCTCCTATAATTGTTTCCCATATATCAATTGTTACGGATTTATTCATAAAATTAGATTAATAATTAATTGATTCCAAAAATAAGCTTAAAAACAAATACTTACCAAAGATAAAAAACTATCATATTAAGAAAGTATTTATAGGGCAAAAACATAAAAATAAAAACATTATCTCTGTCAAATTATAGAAACCATAAAGATTCAGCTTTGGATTTACAAGATGGTTTTAATATATTCTCAGGCCTAAATGGACAAGGTAAAAGTAATTTATTTGAAGGCATATATCTTTTATCAATAGCAAAATCTTCAAGGGTTTCAAATGATAAATTTCTTATAAATAATTCTCTTTTAGAAACAGGAGGTCATACACAAGTTTTAGGAATTGCAGAAGAAAAAAACAGGAATATTAAGGCTCAGATTGATTACGATATATCAAAAAATTCAGATTTAATTAAAACTTTCAGAATAAATGGAGTAATAGTTTCTAACCAAGAATTTGTTGGAAATATAAACTCAGTATTTTTTGATACTGATGATATATCAATTATTTCAGGGCCTCCTCTTATCAGAAGAAAATATCTAAATATATTATTAAGCCAAATAAATAACGACCATGTAAAGAATCTACAAAGATATCAAAAAGTTCTTTTCCAAAGAAATAGCTTATTAAAAAATATCAAAGATGGGAAAAGTAATGAAATTGAAATAGAATTTTGGGATAATAGGCTTTCCGAAGAAGCTGCAAATATTTTTTTTGAAAGAAACAAAATAATAAAAACTATAAAAAATAGCAGTAATGGATTTGCAAAAAGTTTCAATAAAAATATTGACCTTAACATAAAGTATTTGCCCAAAATAGGTAGAAATATAGAAAATAAATTTCTAGATGAAGAACCAAGTATTGATGAAATTAAATTGATTTTTTATGAATCATTAAAAAAAACACATTCGAGAGATATTGATCAAAGAATCACAACTATTGGCCCTCATAGGGATGATTTTGAAATAATTTTCAACGATTCACCTGCAGGTATTACAGCATCAAGGGGACAATCAAGAATAATTTCTCTATCTTTAAAATTGTCCGAAGCTAAAGAAATAGAAAATATTACTAAAAGAAAACCTGTGTTGATTTTAGATGATATTTTTTCAGAACTTGATGAAAAAATGAGAGAAAAAGTTGTAACAGAAATTTTAGATTTTGATCAAATATTGCTTTCAACAGCTGATATTTCATTGATAGATCAAACAAAAATTAAAGAAGGAAAATATTTTTCTATCAGCGAAGGTATTATAAAGGCAGAATAATGTTATTATTCTTTATCTAATTCAAATTTATCATGCAGGGCATTAACGGCAGAATTTACATCATTTTCATTGATTAAACAAGTTATTCTTATTTCTGAAGTAGTAATCATTTCTATATTAATTTTTTCTTCTCCTAGGGCATTAAACATTTCTGTTGCATAACCTGGAGCATTCTGCATACCTGTACCAACTAAGCTGATTTTAGCTAAACCTTTACCTTTAATCACATCTTCAAAATCTAGATTTTTTTGATTCAATAAAACCTCATATGCTCTTTCAAGATCACCATCTGATAGAGAAAAAGAAAAGTCTATAAATCCATCAATTGGAATATTTTGAACAATGATATCTATACTAATCGATTGATCAGATAAAGGTTTCAAAATAGAACTGGCTGTTCCTGGTAGATTTTTTATTTTTTTTACAGTTATTTTTGAAACATTTTTGTCTATTGCTATTCCTGTAACTGTCTTATTATTTTCCATAGTATCTCCTTTTAAAATAAGAGTGCCTTTTGTTTTTGAAAATGTTCCTGCTACGTAAACAGGAATATTATAAAAAGATGCTAATTCAATTGACCTAGGATGCATTTTAGCTCCTAAAACTGACATTTCAAGCATATCTTCATAATTTATAAAGTCAATTTTCCTTGCTTTAGGAACTATTCTCGGATCAGTTGTATAAATACCATCCACATCAGTAAAAATTTCACAAACAGTTGCATTTAAAGCGGCTGCTAAAGCTACTGCAGTTGTATCTGAGCCTCCTCTTCCCAGGGTAGTAATATCTCCCTGATTATTTATTCCTTGAAATCCAGCTATAATCAGAATTTTGTTTTGATTTATTTCTTTTAGCATTCTGTTTGTATTAATATCAGAAATTCTTGCAGATCCATGAATTTGATCTGTAAAAATACCTGCCTGAGAACCTGAAAGACTTATTACTTCTTGTTTTAAAGATTTTATTGACATGGCCAATAAAGTCGCTGAAACAAGTTCTCCTGTTGATAGAAGCGTATCCTTCTCTCTTAAGTCAGGCTGACTTTTGCTAAAGGTTACCTTTTCAGACATTTCTACCAATTCATCCGTTGTTTTACCCATTGCAGATACTACAACTACAGGAGAAAATCCTTCTAATTTTTTATCAACTATTTTTTTTGCAATTAACTTTAGTTTGTCGACATCACCAATAGAAGTTCCTCCGTACTTTTGCACAACTATATTATTTTTCAAGGACATATGCTCCTTTTTCAGAAATAGTAGAAATCAGGCCATCTCCTGGAAGATTCAGTTTGTTGGCAGCATCTAACATTTCATAATTTATAGTAACTTCTTTATCTAATGTGATTGATGAAATAGTAGGTCCTGAGCCGGATAAATACGTTGATATTGCTCCAGCATTCATAGCGGCATTGCTTATAGTTTTGTAGCCTTTTATTGATGGGGTTCTATATTGTTCATGTAGTCTATCTTGAAAAGCATATTTTAGGAGAGTAAAATCATTTGTGTTCAAAGAATTTACTAATAATGCCGATCTAGTAATATTATAAACTGCATCTTCTCTTGAAATAGTTTTTGGTAAGGCAGCTCTAGATTCACTAGTAAGAACTTTTTGATTAGAAACAAAAGAAACAATTTTTAAATCCTTATTGTAATCAATGTTGCTAATATACCATTTTTCAAGATCCTTAAATCCTAAAGTGATACCCCCATACAATGCAGGACCAACATTATCTGGATGACCTTCCATATCCGAAGCAATTTGAAATATATCGTCTTTGTTTAAATCTATATCATGAACTGAATAAGCCACTAAAATTCCAGCAATAACGGCTGATGAACTACTGCCTAAACCACCAGAAGTTGGTATTGAATTTTCACACTTTAATGACAATTCAATTTCTTTTTCTCCAAGAATATTGGAGGCGTGTATATAAGATCGGTAAATCAAGTTATCTTTTGTAGTGACTATAGAATCAGAGCCAAAACCATTAATTTCTATATCAAACTTTGATTTTCTAAAATTTATTTCATTCCATATATTTAAGCATGCGCCAATCACATCAAAGCCAGAACCTAAATTAGCAGATGATGCAGGAACCATAATTGTATTCAATTTATTCATAATAATTTAAGACCTAAGTTGCCCTTCACCAATTACTA